>Ga0187891_1000731_pt1 | contig 31616 bp, 29 predicted proteins | sample June2016WEW_21_4_FD_132990 | JGI IMG/M metagenome (GOLD analysis project Ga0187891, IMG submission 132990) | Peatland microbial communities from SPRUCE experiment site at the Marcell Experimental Forest, Minnesota, USA - June2016WEW_21_40 | ecosystem: Environmental > Terrestrial > Soil >... | reverse complement strand
GGGGGAGAATCTTGCCCGGGTGTTGGCACAGCGGGCCGCCGGGCTGGCTCCGCCCATCCAAATGTGCGACGCGTTGTCCCGCAACTTCCCCAAGCTGCCCAAGCCCCTGGAAATCATAGTGGGCAACTGTAATGCGCATTCCCGGCGCCGTTACGTCGACGTCGTGCCTAACTTTCCCGAGCCGTGCCGTTATGTGTTGGAAAGCTTGGGCAAGGTCTATGGCTATGACGCCCAGGCGGCGGAGCAAGGGTTATCGCCGGAGGAGCGACTGCGCTTTCACCAGGAGCACAGCGGCCCGATTATGGACGAACTGCACGCCTGGCTCCGCGCCCAGTTCGAGGAAAAGAAGGTGGAGCCCAACTCCGGGCTGGGATCAGCGATTACTTTCAGCCTGAAACATTGGAATCGCCTGACCCTCTTTCTCCATCAAGCCGGCGCCCCGTTGGACAACAACATTTGCGAAAGGGCCTTAAAGAAGGCGATTTGCCATCGAAAGAATTCGCTCTTCTATAAGACCGAGAACGGAGCGGAGGTGGGGGATCTGTTCATGAGTCTCATCCACACGTGCGATTTGAACGACGCCAATCCCTTTGACTATCTCATCGAACTGCAGAAACACGCCGTGGAGCTGGCGAAAAATCCTGCGGCGTGGATGCCGTGGAACTACCGCCAGACCCTCCAGCAAGCCACCGCTAACGAAGATTCCGCGTAGGCCCCCGCCCGAAGTAGAATATCTCCCGCCTGGCCGGAAAGGATAGCTTACGGCCGCCATCAATCATTACTCGAAAGCGCCCGCAAAACGGCCTTCTGAGAACGCCAGCTCGCAAAGGTTTATGGCCAACACGCACACTCACAAAAATGTTCCGCGCCGGTCACTACATTGGCTACCAGGGCGTTGGGGAGGAAACTGCGACGGACATTGTTGAACTCGCGAAGACAATGCTTCTGCATCGGAAGAGTTCTCGCATTCGAAAAAAGATGAACGGCCCTGAGTGTGGCAAGCTCCTGGACGCGCTGCAAACGCTTCATTTGGTGCCTGGTTTCTAGGTGTGAGGTACCTCTCTCCAAACAAGTCAGCCGCAAGAAAGAAGCTTCGTATATGAAGGTGTCTGCCGATGTTTTTGAGGCATTTATGGACTGTGCCACCAAGTGCTGGTTGCGGGCCGTTGGTGAACCAACTTCCGGCAACGCGTATGCAGAATGGGTTAATTCGCAAAAGGAATCCTATCGCGCTGATGCCGCCAAACGATTGATGGCAGACGTGGCCGCGAACGAATGCGATGTAGTTCCTAGCGCGGGGAATCTGAAGACTGCCAAATGGCGTGTCGCGGTGGGCATGGAACTTTGTAGGTCTTACGCATCGCGCAAACCGGCGCCGGCGGGGACTGACGGCACCCTGCCACCAGACAATTCGTCTATCGTCCCCTGTTCCACGGCAAACCTGGAAGCATCGCCATCCGCAGGCAAGGTTCAAGAACCACTTTCACTAGTTGCCTGTCTCCATGCCGTTGAACGCGTGCCATCGGAAGGTCGGGGAAAACTCGCCCAATTCACCCCCATCCGTTTCCTTTACAAGAGTAAGCTCGCCAAGAACGACCGACTCCTGTTGGCTTTCGATGCTTTCGTGCTGTCGGAAACGCTGGGACGCGATGTTTCAGCCGGTCAGATCATTTACGGCAAAGACCGCGCCACATTGAGGGTGAATACCTCGGCTCTGGTGGGCGACGTGAGAAAAAGCCTGGGAAAGATCGCTGCTCTGCTGTCCAACCCGACGCCACCTGACCTTGTCCTGAACCGGCACTGCGCCGCGTGTGAGTTCCAGACTCGGTGTCGGCAGAAGGCGATTGAGAAGGACGACCTTAGTCTGCTGGCGGGTATGAGCGAAAAAGAACGGAAGAAATTCCACAGGAAAGGCATCTTCACCGTCACTCAACTCTCTTACACGTTCCGGCCACGTCGCCGGCCCAAGCGACGCCGCGACAAACGCGAGAAATATCACCACTCGTTGAAAGCGCTCGCAATTCGGGAGAAGAAGATCCACATCGTCGGTAGCCCGGAACTCAAGATAGAAGGCACGCCGGTTTACCTGGACGTCGAGGGCTTGCCCGATGACGATTTCTACTACCTCATTGGCGTGCGCATTGGCAATGGCGCATCTGCCATCCAGCACAGCCTGTGGGCGGACAGCATGGAGGACGAGAAGAAGATTTGGCGAGAATTCCTTGGCATTCTCGACAGCGTTGAGAAGCCAGTGCTGATTCACTACGGGAGCTACGAGACGATCTTTCTAAGACGAATGAGCGATCGTCACGGAAAGCCGCCTACACGCTCCATTCCAGACGCAACGTTCGAAAGAGCTGTAAACCTGCTATCAGTTGTCTTCGCCCAGGTATACTACCCTTGCCACTCCAATGGCTTGAAGGAAGTCGCAAAGCATCTTGGATTCCAGTGGTCTGACGACACGGCGACGGGGATGAAAAGTATAGTTTGGCGCCAAGAATGGGAAACGTCAAGAGCGGCTGCAGCGAAGGAGGCGCTAATTGTTTATAACGTCGAGGATTGTCAAGCTCTTGAAGTCGTGTCAAATTGCCTTTTTGAACTGCGTCGAGTTTCCTCTCAGGTAGGAAACACGCCTTCCAGCGACGTCGTTAACACTTCACAGTTGAAGCGAGAACACCCCTATGGTTTCAAAAGGAACACATTCGCCTTACCGGAATTAGATGCTATAAACAACGCGGCTTACTGGGACTATCAGCGAGAGCGGATCTATGTGAAGTCCAACCGAAGTAACTATCGCGAAATCGGGCGAAATGCGAGGCGCGCGAGGGGTCTGTCCCCCACCAAGACAGTCGAGTGTGCCCGGCCTCGCTCCTGTCCGAAGTGCAGTTCGCCGCACTTCTTCAAGCACACGAAATCCAGTAAGACCGTCTTCGACCTCAAGTTCATGCGGCACGGAATCAAGCGGTGGATCACGCGGTACTGCTTCCACAATTACCAATGCCAAAACTGCGGTGCTGTCTTCCCGCCCGAAGAGAAATGTTGGGCACGCGGCAGGCTGGGCAGCGAGATCATTGCCTATGCGCTCTATCTGAACATCGAGTTACGATTGCCCCAAATACACGTTGACCAGAATCTAAACAAATTGTTTGGCTTCCAACTTCCGGTTGGTGGGGTGACCCACGGCATCAAAGAACGAGCAGCAAATACGTACCGAGGAACCTACGAAGCACTGCTCGCCAAACTATGCAGTGGTCGGTTACTCCATGCAGACGAAACGAAGATCAGCATTCGTGGCAATGATGGATTCGTGTGGATATTTGCGAGCACAGAAGAAGTGGCCTATGTCTATAGCGAGACTCGGGAGGGCGACCTACTTCAGACCATGCTGAAGGACTTCAGGGGCGTGTTGGTCTCCGATTTCTACGCCGCCTACGACGCAATACCGTGCCCTCAACAGAAGTGTTTGATTCATCTCATCCGAGACTTGAACGAGGACTTGTTGAAGCACCCCTACGACGAAGAACTGAAGCGACTTGGATCGGCTTTTGCGGTCCTGCTCAGGGCGATGGTGGAAACAGTTGATCGATTTGGCCTCAAAAGCCGCTTCTTGCGGAGGCATCTTTCGGCTGTGGATCGATTCTACCGGCAGATCGCGGATGTGCCGTTGCAGAGCGAAATAGCAATAAAGCTCAAAGATCGGTTGGAGAAGAATCGCGACAAGCTCTTTACGTTTCTGATGTTCGACGGTGTACCGTGGAACAACAACAATGCTGAGCACGCTGTCAAACCCTTCGCCGCGCTTCGGCAGATCATCGGGGGAATTACTTCGGAGAACGGTATCCGCGACTATCTCGTCCTGCTCAGCATCTGCGAAACCTGCAAATACATGGGCTTGGACTTCCTCGATTTCGTACGGTCGGGGGAAAAGGACATTCACACCTTCCGGGATAGTCGGCCCGCGGCGAAAGCTCGAAAGGTGTAGTCAGGGTTGTCTTCAGGCGGCCGACTCTGTGGTTTCCCTTGGTTACGCATTGTTACCGAAAGCTCACATCACACAAGGGGAAAGGCGTGAGAAAAAACCAACCGCCACCCCAACGGAGAACTTTTGCTTGACAACGCCGATGCCGTTATAGATGCACTGCATCGGGTTTTCAAAACGGTCGGACTGAAAACAAAACCCTTAACCCATCACCTGAGCGCAAAAATCATCAAAACCGCCCCCACCGTGACGAACTTGGGCTAAGACTCTGTCTCAAAACTTTGTGCCCAAAGGGGCGAAACCGGTCGCGACAGTGCTGAACGCCTCGGCGCAGAGTGCGGCTGGGTACGGTGCGACAGAGGGCCGGAGCCGGGCCTTCCCGCCAGGACCAGTCGGCCTGCCGCCCAAGCCTTGTACAATTTCTTTAAGTGGAACGACATGCAAATCATCACCCACTGGGCGGGGACACCTTCGGCCCCCAGACCGTCCAGCAGCCCGAGCACTCTACCTGCTTCATCATCCCCAAGGCCGGTTCCACGATGTTTTCCCAGCGTTTTGGTAACTTCTGCTCCTCGAGTGCTTGCTGCTTGGCGCGCTGTCGCTGAACCACCGCATGATGTGGACCCAGTTCGATCCGTGGGATGATTCTGCGGCACCCAGTCCTCAAGCACTTGCGGCGGCAAATCCTGCTGATTGTAATTCGGTCGAATCTCTCGCCGCATGCCCCACTCGCGGAGCATTCGCGTTTCATGCACCGGAGTCCTGAGACAGCCCCCCTCGTGGTCGCGCAGAGCTATAGAAAAGCCTGCTACAGAAATTATTCGAAACAATCATCTCTGGGCTTTCATTTCTCTGGTCCCTTCAGCCAGCAATCTGTTGCACCTTCTTGTTGCGGATGATTTCGTTCGCGATTAAAGGTTTTGCCCAAAAGGAGACACACATGACCCAACCAAAGGTGAAGTACAAGAACATCATCCCCGTGCGAAGCCCGAAGGCATCACCGATACGTCCGATAATCAAGGGCACGATGGCTCCGCCCATGATGCCGGCACAGAGTATACCTGCGAGCGGACCGTGGTATTCGGCAACTGAGTTCAACCCCAGAGAAATAATGATCGGCCACATGACCGATGCGCAAAAGCCCGTTGCAGGAAATGCCAGTTTCGCCACGGGCCTAGCGCCGAACAAGGCGATCGTCAGGCTCGCGAGTGCCCCGAGGCTGAAGCCCAGCAGAACTTTGCGGCTGTCGAACAATTTCAGCAGCAGCATGCCCAGCCCGCAACCTGCCGTGAGCAGTCCCCAGAACCAGGCAACTGCCGTCGCGCCGGTGGTGTGCGGATCGTAGCCGTGATACTGCGCGAGAAACTGAGAGATCCAGTCGGCGGTTCCCTGCTCGGACCCAACGTACATGAATACACTGGCAAAGAACAGAAGCACGGTCGGCTTCCTGAGGAGACGGCCATACATATGGACGGCCCCGGCCCGTTCCTCTTCTGTGCGCTTCACATGCGGGAACCTGGATGCCGACACCGCGGCCAGCATCAAGATGATCACCCCGCCAAAGATCCAATACATCGACACCCATGGCAGTCCAGCCGGAACCAGCCATTTCAGGATCCGCAAAAGGAAGTCCTTCTTTTCCGACGAAGCCCCAAGGTGAAGGACCACATAAGAATAGAGCTGCGGGCTCAAAAATGATGCGGAGCCGAAAATCAATTGGGCGAACGCGGCGTTGAAGGCAAAATGCGCTTCGCCACCGGCGACACGCAGGAGGGGATTGATCGCGACCTGAAGCGAAGCCATGCTTCCGCCCATCAGAAACAGGGATACAATGGAAACACGATAAACTGGGTCAAATGCAAAAAAGAGGGCACCGGCCAGCGCCACACCGAAGGAAACCAGCATAACTTTCTTCTCTCCCCATAACTCCACCAGGAAGCCGGCAGGGACAGAGAGCACTCCGTAGGCAATAAAGAACGAAAACGGTAACAGGGCAGCGGCGGCCAGGCTGACATGAAAGCTCTGGATGATGTCTGGGATGATGGGTCCCAGGATGTTGGTAAGGAACGACATGACGAAGAAAGTCGCAAAGACCAAAACCAATGTGTAGTTACTTCGCTTCATGGGTGAGAGCAGCTCCCTCATCCGCTCGCTTTACTCGACGGTCGTCACTTTGGAGGCCAAGGCGAACCGGCCTGCCTCACTCCCGTTTCGTGTCGCCAATGCCAGCGTGATCATCTGCACGGGCAGAATCTCAAGGATCGGCAGGGCACTTTCCGGCACTACGGGAATCCGCAAGGACGGTAGTTCTGCATCTTTGCCAAGCAACTCGGCTCTGCCACCCTTCTGCCGTACGTCCGCAAACAATCTTGTGTTCAATACCCTTGTTTTCTCATCTCCTTCGAAAACAATCACGAATGCTTCCTCGCTCAGCATCTCAAGGGGTCCGTGCCGGAAGGCGGCGCTGCTCATCCCTTCAGCATGACAGTGAACCGACTCTTTGACGATGAGCGCTCCCGTCCCAACTGCGGCTAGCGACCCCCCCCGCCCCACCAAGAAAAGGTGACGGACGCCTTCCAGGCGGGCTGCCAGTTCGATGACATGTTCTCTCCAAGAACGCAGGTAGGCGGCGACGGCAGGGGCAGCCTGTGCCAGTTCGGAAATGGTCTCTTGAGGATCCGTGTCGCCGAGAAGCGCTCCCATATGGCGTAGCGCCATCAGCGCCGTCACATAGGTCTTGCACGAGACTGACGATTCCTGGCCCGCGCTCGTCAGGAAAACAGCGTCCGCCTGCAAAGCCAAGGGGCTATCGTCTGTGTTGGTGACCGCAATGATCTGGGCACGTCGTCCGTTTTCGGCCAGAAGACGAACGATTTCGGCACTTTGTCCAGATTGCGAGACAGCGATGATCAGGGTCTGGGAATCGAATAACCTTGGAAGGTAATACACCAGTTCCGAAGTTTCAGCCAGGATGGCTGTAAAACCACGAGATATAAGCAGTGCGTGCAACGGATACAGCGCATGAAAGGATGACCCCATCCCGGTCAGCACAACTCTTCGCAACTCTCCCCTTTCTAATCGCTGGAGAATCGGCGGAGGACCGTCGGGGACGCTAAATCCTCGGAGGGTGGCTTCCAGTGCGCGTGGCTGGTCTAAAATGTCACGCAGATAATCGTTTTCGATAATATGATATTTGGTATAAGTATCTATGATGCACCTCCGCATTCATTAAAGTGATGATGCCAGACCTGTGCCGCGCCAATCAACGCCACGTCCGGGCCTAAAGAAGCAAGCGAGATCTCTACACGTTCAGAGGGAACAAGACGGCAATTCTGCCGAATGACCTGATGGATGCGATCCATGAATATATTCGCACTTTTCATGACACTGCCGCCCAGCACTATGGCATCCGGAGCAAACAAGCTGACGACGTTGGCGAGACCGACGCCCAGGTAGTAGGCCTCGCGCTCCACGGCGCGCCGGGCCCATTCGTCCCCTTCCTGTGCTCGCTCGCAGATGATCTTGGCGGTCAAATTCGGGTTCCGGCAACTCGCCGGAGCATTTGCTTGGATCCACTCCACCATGGACGGACCATTGGCCAGACTCTCCCAGCAGCCGCGCGCGCCGCACGAGCAAAGCGGACCTGAGGGTTCAATCACATGGTGACCGATTTCGGGATGGCACCCACCGGCTCCGCGATAAACCTTTCCATCGAGAATCACACCGCCGCCAATTCCTGTGCTGATGGTCACGTAGACCAGGCTGGCCTTTCCCTTTCCGGCTCCCCAGACAGCCTCACCAAGGGCCGCCGCGTCAGCATCATTTTCCATCGCTGCCGGGACACTGAACTCCGCTGACAACCTTTCGACCGGGTTGCCTCCCTCCCAGCCTGGCAGCAGGTTCACATTACCCAACGAGCCCGTCATCGGGTCCACAGGCCCAGTACACCCAAGCCCGATTCCTCGAAGTTTAACTCCGGACCCTTCCGCACATTGGGCAAGCATGTTGATCGCCCGCCACATAGCATGGCCGAACCCCCGTGGCACATCCGTGGGGCACTCTGCCTTGGCGAGGATGTGCCCGTTCTCGTCCACGACCCCAGCCGCAATTTTGGTTCCTCCGATATCAACGGCCCCAATCATGGCGACCCCCTCCACTGGAAACTGGCAAGGCGCCGGTCATCCGTTACCTCCACGCGAAAATCGCCGCTCCGTAAGGCTGCACATCCAAGTCCCACTGGGAGCCGCGCAACGAGACGGGCTCCTCCCCGTTTGCCGTCATACATTGAACGGCGTGCAAGGCCAACGTGGAAGTCACCGTTACCTGCCAGGACCTCGCACTGTGATTGACCACGACGACATAACCATGGTCCGCTGCATCCAGCGACACGGCTTCAACGGAGGGTTGGTTGGAGTGGAACCGCGGCTGGACTCCCGCCCAGTCTCGAAACGCGTGATAAATGCGGTAGGTGTTCTCCTCTTTGTCGAAGGCTGCGGGACGGTTGGCTAAATAGCTTTCCAGGGGATAAGCGGAAAGCAAGGTGGCGCCTTTGCCCAGGCGGTTGGCCACCAACGCCGGACGCCCGTCCTGGTCCACAGCAACCACAGTGCCGCCGTGAACCTCCAGCGTCGCCGCCCAGTGCCGGGGATTGTCCGCTGCGGCGGAATAGCGGAAAGTGTCTCCAGGGTTCAAGCCTCCCCAGGAGGTCACGACCTCTAGCGTCACTTCGCTCGCGGGAGCATGATCCACTAATCGCGCCCCGAACAACCTCTCCATCTCCGGAATCGCCGCGTCTCCGCAGAGCGAAGCGTAGAGGGCTCCGCCTCCCGCCACGTACTGTCGCGCCTTCTCCCAGAAGTCGGTGTGCACGTGAACCAGAAAGCTACCCGTGCTGGTCAGAGGGGAAGGCAGCAACAACATGGACCTGCTACGCCAATCGGAGTATTCGCGGGGAAGGTCCGCCTTCAGGCCTGCTTGTCGCGCTAGGATTAGGGATGACAACCAGCTCCCCGTCAGCCACTGATTCTCTTCCGAGAAAGCAGGAAGCCTCTGCCCAGCCACTGCACCTCCCTCATCCATCGAGGTGTAAGGCACTATCGCCGGCCCGGAAAGCCCGAAGTGGGAGTCATCGCCGTAAGGCCTCGACCACTCGTCGGGAACTATGATCCCAGCCTCGGCGGGAGCTGGCTCAATTCCCGCGAGGTCAAGCCTGCCTACAATCTTCTCGAATTCCTCAAACATTCTCGCGGCGGGGCGCTCCTTCCCCTCCCACGTCGTCAAGCCAAACTGAGTTTCATGTGGCGACCGCAAATATGGGACTAGGCGATACTGTCGGGGCGCGGCGTCGGTATAGCACCAGATCAGGAACCCATTGGCCCCTGCTCCCAAGGCGGAGTAGAGATTGGACCGCAGGTATGCAGCAATCTGCCCGGGCTCGTACTGCGCCGAAGAAGCTCCGATTTCCTGGACCATAACCGGGCGTCCGGCACTACCCGACAGGGCCGTTTCAAATGCTGCGCCATAAGTCCCTCGCCCGGAGAGCATGGGATCGGGAAAAAGCTTCGGGGCATAGATCGAGTAAGGATGCACGCTGAAGAAATCAACGTCGTCGCGGAGGTTGTCGGGACGGAAGGGCCCGCGTTCCACATCTTGCATGCTGGTTCCCACCACCAGGGGGTGCAGCGAGTCGTGACGGCGGATCGCACCCGCCAGCAGCCGTGTCCAGTTGATGGCCATGGAATCCGTGGTCTGATCGGAAATCCAGAAGGGAGGTTCGTCCGTCAGGTCCCAAGCCAGGATGGCGGGTTCCTTGCCGTAGCGCCGGGCAAACTCGGCCGCGAAATCGGTCTCCAATCGCAGCATGTAAGGATCGGATTGTGGATTGCGACCGTTGCGGTACGGCACATCCCAGAAGGCCTCACCTACTTCGCCGCCAATGAGCAGCATGGGATGGAGGTAAATGTGGTAGCGGTGGGCGAGTGAAATCAGAAAATCAAGTCGCTGAAACGCCTCGGGATTGAAATCACCCGGCCGCGGCTCGAACCATGCCCAGACCATATCGAGCCGTATGGTGTTGAAGCCCAGTTCGTGCATGCGCGCGAAGTCCGCTTCAATCCCCTTCGGGTCCCATTCGTAGGGCCACTCCATCGCTGCTACGGCGGGAACCCAGTTTGCGCCCACAGGAATGAAGCGGTGCCCCTCGCGGGAGAAGTAGTTTCCGTCCAGACGAACGGCTGGCAACTGCCCGCCTTGGAATTCATGCTGCACGAACGTCTGCGTTTCTGTTTTCGGTGGGCTTGGATCTCTGCCCACGACTGGAACTAGCAAGATGACCCATAATGCCCCTACTCCGAATAGGTACCACAAAGCACGATCAGGAAGCCAACGGATATTCATGGTTCTTTGCATCGTTTTTTCTCCGGGCGAGCTTGGCGCTCAAGAGCGTTTGTAGCAACCAGATACTATGCCACTTCCCACGGGAACGGTCGCTCTGGCCGTCAGCACAATTGTCGGAGAGAATGTTCGTCTATGCCAGATGCGGACCCAACGAAATCAAACCGGAAACTCTCTGGTTGAGTTGTGGAAGAATTGGTCGTGACGCCGAGGCCTCCGCAAAGGGACCCAGAGCCAAACGAACAGCGCGGTCAGCCAGCAAGCACCGTTAAGGAGGCAACCAAAGGATTTGCGCCCTCGAGAAATCCACCACCTAGGAGCCTGTCGGAGATAGATTTTGCTGTATGTAGAATCAACAACTTAGCGACTTTACAATGCTTGTAAGTCGTTGATTCTTCGTCGAAGAACTTCTATCTCCGACAGGCTCCTAGTATTACTTTGTTAGGTTTATGGCGAGAGACCCTTGAAATGCGCTTCGGAACGACTCGGACGACACCGGCTTTTGGACAGGCTCAGATTCCACTGACAGAGCCAGTTTCGTTGGTTTTCATGGACCTCAGGCCGCAAGAACTTAACAAAGTAATACTAGGCCGCCTCTTTATTCTTCGAAGCCACTTACACTTCTTAACGAGAAACCAAATGCCCCTGCTCCATGAGCTCTCACTTCCCCTCAGTCGGTGAGTTCCGTTCTTTTGGCCCAGACCGACTCTACCTTTATCCATTCTTCTGATGCAGAGGGGTCTTCATCTCTGCCTCCTTTCTGCCGTTTCACTGCTGCCTGAAGATCCCGCGCCAATACCTCCTCGTGAATCGGCTGGTTCCGTTGCAGGGTCTACGCCGGATGCACGCCGTACTCTACCGCTGGCTTGTTCATCGCCCCTTGTCCCACGCAGGTTTCTCGCGGTAGACGTCTTTGCCGGCCTGGGCGGCTTCCACCACGACGCGGCGATGCCGGTGGTCCGGTGTGGCGCAGATGACGGCGTCAATATCCTTGCGATCAAGCAGGCGGCAGTACCCGCGCGTGGTCTCGATGTCTTTTCCGCCCAGCTCTTCCTTGGCCGCGATGTGGCGCCTGTCGTAGAGATCTGCTGCCGCTACGCACTCCACGCCGGGAATGGGCAGCGTGGCATCGAGCAGCACGCAGCCTTCCACTCCAGTTCCGACAATCGCGAATCGGACCGTGTCCGAAGGTGGAACTGGTCGCGGTGCAGCAGCAAGATGCAGAGGTTCATGCATGGTAACCTTGGCAGCCAGTCCGGGTGCGGCCACCCCCGTCCCCAGCTTCATGAAATCTCGTCGACTAACAGTGCCCTTCTTCATAAATAATAAGACCTCCTTCCAGTATTATTTAAGGCGATTTCCGAAGTTCAAAAATCTCAAAACTAGCTAAGTAGTGTCGTGACCATGACTTGTCTTGTGAAAATCAAACTTCGCGCAAGTTGGAATGGCCACTCTGGGCGGCGGGGCAAGAAACCGCCCCCCCAGCGTCAGGCAGGATGCCCAAAACTTCCTTCAACTTACGAATTGCTTTCCCGGGTGACGGTTAGACCGGGCAGAGGAGGGGAGACATGCTCCCGCCTTCGGTGACGGTCGACTCACGTGGAGGGCCGGTCCCCTTTGGAGGCCAGCACCTGATTTCGCCTAAGCTGGGCCGTCAGTTCTTTCTTCGCCTGCGCGATAACACTCTTGATATACTCCAACCCCAGTTGAGTGTTCGTTTCTACGAAGTCCAGGCCCACTAATTGTCCATTGACGGCGGGAAGGGGATGGCACAACTCGTAGCCGATGTACCCGTGGTATCCTATCTCTAGCATAGCCTTGAAAAAAGGGAGATAGATATCCTCCTTCTCATAACCATCGCGCACATATGCACCGCCCCAAGTCCCCGCAATGGCCGGACGAAGAATCGGCCCATTCGGTTGCTGCCGTTCATATTCGCCTCCGTAATGCGAGTGCACAATGAGGGAGCCTGCATCCAGTACTGCCTGCCGCAAATAGGCAGCATCCTGTTTTTCCATAATGGGCGCGTCGAGGCAGATTTTCAGATGAGGTGAGCCTACCTCTTTTACCATGCGGATCGCATCGTGATAGGTCTTGAGCACGGGCCGGTGGTTCTGCAGGGCCAGTGTTACACCATAATCACCCGCAATCTTTGACGCTTCGGTCAGCCCCTGCCGACACCATTCCCAGGTCTGTTCCTCCGAGAAATATTTATGCACAAATGACCAGCTGTTCTGAGCAATGTCGTAACGGCTGCCACCCTCAGCCTTAGGATTCTGGGTGACGCCGGGCCATGCGAAAAAGACACGGAGCGTTTTGGAGTTCAGATCTGACGTCATCCGGACCAGATCTTTCACATTTGCCAACTCGGCTTCACGGTGTTCCGGGATCGGACTGCTAAAATCGTTGTTGGCAGCCACGGCAGCGATTAGCAGCCCGCTGTCCTCAACCTTCTTACGAAATTCAACACACCGCTTCCTGGGCCAATCCAAGACATAGCCACTTGGGCGCTTGCCGTCGACTTCAATGCCAGCAAAGCCATACTTCTTTGCCCGCTCAAGGACCTCGTCGAGGCTCAGAGCGGGACCCTTATACCAGACTCCTCCGTAAGTAATGCTGTACAGCACTGGTTTTATGTCCCCTACTTTTGTCCCACTAGGCGCGGCTTGGGCGGCGAGTGTGGCGATCACGCTTCCTTCTACCACCAAGGTTGATTGTGCAAGAAACTCCCTGCGGGTTATAGGATTCACCATAGCTTTTTCCCTCCACCTATGAAAAATTAAGGTCTTTTAGCTGGAATTTCCAGTTTGGCCTTCCAGCGGCCCCTAGTGTACATCTGACTGGTCTTCGATAAGGGCAACAAGTCCGTGCGCATTCAGGAGGGCCTCGACCGCAGCGACCTCCACTTTGTGGGTTCACTGGTACCCGCCCACTTCCCCGGCCTGCTGGCGCTGCCACCCGAGAAGTTCCAGCCGCTGAACGACCCGCGTCTGAAACCTATCCCCGCGCTTCGTCTCACGCGCCAAGTGTGGGACAGGAACGCACCCTGGTGGTTACCTTCAGCCCGGAACTCCAGCCCGATGTACGGTTCGCCAGAGAGGTCGCGCAATATCGTAACTGGCCACCCCCTGCCGTTCGGTCGTACCCGGCCAGGCCAGGAATACGCGCACGGTTCGGGCGCCCAGGTTAGAAGCCACGCGAATGCGTTCGCACACGTAAAGAACCTGCATCTCGAGATGCTCAGTGATGGGGCCGGAGAAGTCGTTGTTGGCGGCGACGCTGTAGATTTCCACGCCCTCGCCGTCGGCGATGCAGCACAATTCGCGGCAGCGGGTCGCCGGCATGTCGATGTTGCCATGTGGCCGCTTGACGTCGATCTCCACTCCGTCATAGCCATAGTGGCTCCTGCGCCTCAGGATTCCCTCGAGCAACGGCGCGTCGCCGCGGTACCAGATGCCCAGAAAGGTAATGGTGTAAAGCCCCCCCGTGATGCCCGGTTTGCGGGTACTGGCGTCATAGCCGGCGACAGTGAAGCCTTTGCTTACCGCATTCAACACGGAACGCCGGGGGATGTGGCAGCAAGCTCCTGAAGCGTGCTTCTGCATCGTCCTGGATTTCTATCATCCTTCAATCTTGCGAGCACCCTCATTCCACACGGCCAGGCATTTGTTGAAATAGGAATAATTCGCCATGAGGGCGGCGATGGCGGTGTTCTTCCCGTAAACCGCATCCTCCACGGAAGGCTGCCGGGTGCGCACCGACTCGAGGAAGTTATTCATGTGGTCAACCTGGCAGTCGTAACCGCGCGGTGCCGCAAAGCTCTCGGCGGACTCGATCAAGCGATATTGGCCGGGCAGAGGAGCCGGGTGTTCGCTGTGCCATTGTTGCAGGTATTCCATTCTCAGCTTTACCGGCCAGCCCATAATTGAATAGTCTTCCGGTTGTGGTTCCGTGTTTTGCGGAGTGAAGCTGAGGGCGTCATTTTTGACTTCCAGCGTCCCTTTCGTACCGTAGAAACGCGCCAGGGCCGGCGATTCGTTATTCAGGTTGCAGCGCAGCGAGAGGCGGAAGTTGGGATATTCAAAGAGCGTCCACATCAGGTCGGGCACTTCACGGTTTTCGGTCCAGCGGAAAAGTCCCCCCATGCTCGCCGCGCGCAGCGGCGGTGCGGTGATACCGGCGATATAGTGGATTCCCGTCAGCCTGTGCACGAAGAGGTCGCCAGGCAAGCCTTCCCCGTAATCCCGGAAGCAGCGCCAGCGGAAGAAACGGATGGGGTCGAAGGGCCGCTTGGGTGCGTCTCCAAGAAACCGGTCCCAATCGATGGTCTTTTCGCTGGCGTCCGGCGGGATGGGATAAACCCACGCGCCGCTGGCGTCGTTGCGATCGAGGGAGGCCTCGACCGCGGTCACTTGCCCCAGCGCGCCACCTTCGAAAATCTCCTTGGCCTTAGCAAAGACAATTGAACTCCGATACTGGCTGCCCACCTGCACGATGCGGCTATGCTTCTGCATGGCCTCAACCATCGTGAAGGCTTGCCCCACGGTGTGCGACATGGGCTTTTCGCAGTAGACGTCTTTGCCTGCGGCGCAGGCGTCTTCGGTGATCTTGGCGTGCCAGTGGTCCGGCGTGGCCACGAGCACGGCATCCACATCGCTGCGATCCAAAATGGCACGGTAGTCCTTGGTGGTGAAGATTTCCTTGTGCGCATACTCTTTGGCGGCTGTGATCCGGCCGTCATAAAGGTCGCAGGCAGCAACAATCTCGGTGCCCGGACAATGCAGCGCCGCCTGCAGAATGGTGCACCCCTCCACCCCCGTGCCGATGGAAGCGAAGCGCACCCGGTCACTGGGCGGCACGCCGCCGGGCGCGGCCTGAAGAGGACGGGGCGAAAGCAGATTGGTCTTGACGGCGGCGCCGAACGCGGCAGCGCAGGCGCTGGTGCGCATAAATTCCCGACGATTCATTGCGTTTCCAAACATGTGAGCTAATCCTCCTTTAATGTTCGACGCTCAGCATGAGGTAGCCGCGCCAGGCTTTAGCTTGCCAAAAACGGTGCTCGCACAGAAGACCCCCCTTTGAGGGCGCGATGATTTCGGGCCGCACAGAGTTGCCTGGAAACTCGCGAGCGGCTGCATAGCGCCCTGGAGCGTCCTGGCAGCGCGCGTCAGGCCCCTTCCGCGGCGATAACCCCACGCATGAACTCCGCGCCCATTTGCGCGTTCTTTTCCACGTAGTAAATGCCCACCGTCCGGCCCCACTTTGTGCGGAGGGTGGCAGAGTTCGTACCCGATGTAGCCCTGGTAACCGATCTCCTTCATGGCACGGACGAAACGCGCGTAATAACTTTCGCCTTTCACCTTGCCGTCGGCGCCGCGCGTGTAGAGGCCGCCGGAGCGCGAGAGTACCTGCAAGGGGCAAACGTCGTGGGCCGGCTTGCGGATGGCCTCCGGCGTTTTCACCGGCATGATGGGCGCGTCAAGCAAAACCTTGAGCACCGGAGAAGCAACCTCTAGAGAAGACCCCCACGCTCAGGAGAGTGCTGACATCGGCTACCAGCATCAGACCTGCAGATTGCGAAGGTAGGGAACGCTGGCCTTCATCAGCGGCAGGTCCATTTCGACGTAGTAGTTCTTGATGCCACCGATTTTCGCCGCGGTAAAGATCTTCCTCCAGTCGAGCGAGCCCTGGCCCACGGCCGTTTCTTTCCTGGTCTTCGTTGACCAGCCTTGAACGTGCATGGAAATGAAGCGGCCAGGATACCTGGTGAAGTACTGGGCAGCGTCGTAGCCGGCGCTGATCGTCGAAACCTGGAATTGGAACCTGACCAGCTTCGGATCAAGCAGCTTGAACAGCAAGTCATAAGTGCGCTGGCCGTCGACGTGGGTGAGTTCGAAGTCTTCACTGTGGAGGCCCTGTTGGATGCCGGCCCTAGCGGCGCGTTCACCCATTTTGTTGTACTCGTCGGCGGCGCGCTTGACATCATCCATCGTGGGGTTCTTCGGGCCATCGAGGCTGGGCACGATCATTTGGGTCAGGCCGACGTCTTTGGCCCAGGCAATGCTGCGCCCCTGGTCTTTTCTCAGTTCCTCGATGCCGAAGTGCGAGCTCACGCATGTGACGCCAGCATCGTCCAGGATGCGGCGAAGTTCGGCCCCGCTGTATTTGCCGACGTCGGCGAACCCGTCGTCGGCGTAACCCACCGGCGAGCACAACTCAATCGACTGAAATCCGACCTCGGCAAGCAGCTTGACTGTGCCAGGAAAGTCCTTGGCGATTCTTTCCCTCACCGGCCAAGTCTGGCACCCAATCGGCATGCCGAGTGGATTGGCACGAAGCATGCTGGTTGCAGACAGAAACCCAGCCACAGCGGCATTTGTCGCCGCATTCTTGAAAAACTCTCTTCTCGAAACTGGGGGCATTCACTCCTCCTTACGCATTGAATCCGTCTCGAGCATGTTCAGCCAACAGGTAGCTGAAACAGACCTTGACCCAATCCGCTTGGGCGGCGAGCCTTAGCAAGGAGACAAACCTGGGGTCGCAGGATCGACGTCTGATCGGGCGGCTGGGAAGAAGCGAGATGGTCGCGGTGTGACATTCCATGCTGATGATCGTCTAGCATTTGTCGAAAGACGCTACGCCTCGCAGCGACCTCGGCGGCAACTTCTTTGACCGTCTCGAATCGGCAGGCCTCAACCTCCACTGCATCAAGCGCCTCGAGGCTCTCGGCCATAACGTCACCCTCGATTCTGCCGTTCCCACCTGACCGAAATCTTCAGGGCAGGGTTACAAAATGAAGTGGGAAAGGGACTCCGTCCTGCCTTTTCCTTGCTCTGATTTAAAGCAGCACCTAAGTGACCCTTTCAAGCCCGCAGCGCTAACCTGATCATGCCCGATTGCATCAGAACCCTCGCCTTGTCGGGCGGGCGCATCCGTCCCTTGACGTGCTTTCTTCGGTTCCCGAAACCTTTCAGAAAAGGACCTTCATCCCAAATTGGATGTCGCGCCCGTCACCTGCGCTAGCGAGCTGGCCGATATTTGAACTGCCGACTGTGTCGACCGGGTACCCGAAATGTGCTTGGTTGGCTATGTTAAAAGTTTCTGCCCGGAACTGAAGCTTCAAGCGCTCCCCAAGCCGGAAGTCTTTCATCAAGGCGAAGTCTAGGTTATTCAGCCCCGGCCCATCCAGGATGTTTCGGCCCGAATTCCCAAAGCGCGGTTGCCCGCTTGCCAGAGCCTGCGCCAGTGCGGTCGTAGTGAAGCAACTCGCATCGAACCAGTTACTAACCGTTTTATGGCCCGCTCCGCTGCAAGTCCTGTCGGGACGCGGTTCGTGCGAATCCGTGTTGGAGAAGTCCTCCGACGAAATGACCGTAAAGGGAAAGCCTGATTGGATGGCCCACACAGCGGAAATTTCCCAGCCCCCCATCAACCCATTGACAACACCGCTCCGATTCAAATATCGTCTGCCATTCCCGAACGGCAACTGCCAAACGGGGCTAAATACAAACCGCTGCTCCGCGTCAGCCACGGACCGCCCCCAGTTCGCGTTGCGATTGTTATCATCCTGTGGCCAATTGGTACCAAATTCACCTTCTTTCCCCCCTCCGTCGTCAAGGCTTCTGGCGTACGTGTACGAAGCCAGAAACGTGAAGCCCCTGGAAAACCTCTTGGTCAGCTTACCCTGAAGGGAGCTGTAAAAAGAGTTATCGTCGGAGGTGCTGTCGTGAATGTTATTGAAATCAGGGTAGGGGCGGCGGGACTGCAAGGGGGCGGCACCGAGTTCGGGCTGGTTGAAGTACGAATGGACGGTGTCGAGGTGGTTCGCCTTGGTGCCGATGTAGTCGACCTCCAGGGCCCAGTTGCGAGCCAATTGCGACTGGATACCAAAACTCCACATCTCCACACGCGGAGCTTGGAAGTCGGGCGGGACAAACAGGCTCTCGAATTCCTGGCTGAGAGGCGGAACGCTGCTAGTCGCAAAAACATTCGCAGTCGTAGTAGGCAAGCCGCCCGTCAAAGGTGGAGGCGACCCGAACGATGTATTGTAAAGCACAGTAGGCGCGGCTATCGAGTTGCCAGTCACGGACTGCCAGATATTCAACTCCCCCAAGTCGTAGAAGATTCCATATCCCGTCCGCACAATCAGTTTGTCTGAAGCCAAGGGTCGCCAACTCAAGCCAAAACGTGGCGCGTATTCACGGTAGTCGCCCCTGTTGATCGAGCGACGCGTGCGTCCCGTAAAGCCTCTCTGTCTCCGCTCCGCCGAACTCATCACGAGGCATTCGCCGGAGGCGGATATCAGATAGGAATGCTCGGTGCAAAGCGCATCATTCTGCGCGTCGGGTAGCGCCGTGACCAAAAGGGCATTTCCAGGTCCAGAGAAGGGCGGTGCCGTGGGTATGATCTGTACAACGTTATCTCTCTTATCCACCATGGGCCGACGGTACTCCCAGCGCAGCCCCACATTCATGGTAAGCCTACTTGTAAGTCTTATATCGTCCTGCCCATAAAGATTATCGAAGGATCCTCCTACTTGATTTGCGTCCTCGTATCCCAACATGCTACCCGCATTGTAGGGATACCCTAGCAAAAAATCGGCCAAGTCTGACACCGAACTCGCGTTCGGAAGCTCACCCGCAAGACCCGCATATTGGCCGTCGAAATAGAATTGGCCGTGAGGTGACCAGGCATTCTCCTGTCGAAGATCCTGCCACGGCTGTAAAACCCCGCCGACGACGATGGTATGTCGCCCGTGGGCCCACGTCAGGTTGTCTTGGTAGGTCTCCACCATCTCCACGTTCGAGATCGGACGATACTCGGCATCTCCGATAGCTCCGTAGTTGACAAAGGCAAAGAATGGGAATCCTTCCATGGCTGGCGATAGCGCCTTCAAATTCTGAATCCCGAAGCTCTCCATGAAACCCGAAGCGCGGGGACATTCCTGGCAATTCTGGACCGGATTGTTACGTTGAAATCCGACGCGCGCCTCATTCAAAAGCTGCGGGCTAATCGTGTGTATCCATCCTGTTGCCACATTTTGACCTCGAAAGAAGATATTGTCGCCAAAACCTGCAAGCGTGCTGTAACCGGCTGATGGATCCGTGATATTGGATTGGCCGAACATGTAGCGCGCGAAGAACTGGTCCTTTTGGCTGAAAGATTGGTCAATGCGGATATCAAATTGGTTATCAGAGCGTTGGTAGGGGTTCTGGTTTACATTGTTCGGGTACCCGGGACGGTTGGGCGCAGGGAAGGCCCCCAAGGCTTTCTGTGCCACGGGATCGATGTCCGCGATGATATTGCGGGGGACAGGGCTTCCTATAAGGATCGTTGAACCCGCGTTTGCGCTCCCGAGCGGGCAAGTGAACAGCGACTCCGTACCCGGATTAAATAGTTGGCCAGTGTCAAAGTTGAGGTTTGCCGGCCCGCCCGCGCCGCACAGATTCATCGTCTGGCCGGTCAGTGCGCTACTCAAATCCCCGGCTCTCTCCGCAGCCGTGGGGACCTGGTTTGTTAACGACAAACCCTTGCTTTCGCGCAACGCGTCATAATAGACAAAAAAGAAGGTCTTGTCTTTGCGGATGGGCCCGCCCAGCGTAGCTCCAAACTGGTTGCGTCGGTATGCCGGTCGAGCGGAACCTGGAATCTCTGCCCCCGTGACTGGATTTGTCTGGTTCGTAGCAAAGAAATTCCTCGCATCTATGTCGTCGTTCCGCAAAAACTCCCAAGCATCGCCGTGGAACTCGTTGCTGCCGGACTTGGTCACCAAGTTCATGGTAGAGCCTGCCGTTTTACCAAACGCCGCATCGTAAATGTTGGTCTGGATCTTAAACTCCTGGACGGCATCTGGAGGAGGCTCAAGGCCAAAACCCCCACTACTCCAGGCTCTGGATTCCACGCCGTCAAGCAAGAGGGTGTTGCTCGAGTCGCGCACCCCTCCGGCCGTATAGGTGTTTTCGCTAAAGGGCGAACCACCTGTCACAGCTGCGGCACCTCCATAACCCCGCATGTCGATGGCTCCCGGAACCAGCACAGCCAATGTCGTGATACGCCGCAGGTTCAAGGGAAGGTCGACAACTTCCCGCTCGCCGACCACCGTCCCCACGCTGGCCGTTTTGGTCTCGACGAGCGGCGCCGCGCTGCTGACTTGGACGCTTGTCGTCACTGCGCCCACCTGCAGTTGGGCATCAACGCGAGCCTTCTGGTCAACCAACAGCGTGACACCGGAAATCACTGCGGTCTTGAAACCACTCTTTTCCACGGTAATGTTGTAAGCGGCGGGAGGAAGCGATGGGAGTATGTAATTTCCCGCAGCGTCAGTCGCTGTTTTTGTTTCGATGCCCATTGTGACGTTCGTGGCGGTGATCGTCGCGTCTGGTATGGCGGCGCCCGACGAGTCTGTGACACTCCCGTAAAGGCTCGCGTTGACAATCTGGGTGTAACCGGGCTGCGTATAGGTCAGGAAAAACAAGATCAGCACCGTAGGGATGGCAGCGATTTGGATCGTATTGCCCACTGCTCTGCGTCGATACATTTCAACCTCCAAAGGCTAAGAGGGTACTATCATACGTGCATATCATGTATTGTCAAGGCTTATTTTTTGTGAATCAAGAGAATTCAATCTCGCCGTTTTGGTCACCCATTCAATGCTTTTCAGTGTGCCTTGACAAGATTGAAAGAGCGTATAAGTGGGACCATAAGCAGAAAACTGTCCGCGCCGGTGAAAAAGACAGAAAACCCATGGCAGTGAGGCAACATCCTATGCTAAGATCTTTAGCAGTAGAGCGCGCATGTACATCTGAGGAGAACTTGTGCCTTTGGACATTTCACCCTTACCCGTTCAAGCACGGGGAGCAGATGAACCCGCGCTGGTCCTAAACTCTTCGAGCTTCGTGCCCTACTACGAGCAAATTGCCGAGCAAGTGCGCTGTCTCATTAAGGAGGGGAAGCTTAGACCGGGCCAGCGCTTTTGCTCTGAGGCTGCTGTTGCCCAGAAACTTGGGATCAGCAAGATGCCTGTCCGCCAGGCCTTCCAGAAGTTGCGCGCGGAGGGGTTACTGCTTACCAAAAAGGGCAAAGCACCAGTGATCGGTAGAGGTCCTGTCGCATGGAATTTCCAGGAACTCCGTGGATTCAGCGAAGAGATGCAAAGGCGCGGACTAGTGCCTTCTACGAAGTTACTCGCCCTCGGACTCCAGTATCCTGATCCCGAGACCGCCAATGCCTTGAGGATCGGCCCCTCAGAACAAGTATACCTGATGAAGCGTTTACGCTTCGTCAACCACGAACCTGTTGCCATCGTCAGGAGTTACCTTCCCGAACGTATCTTTCCGGGCCTCGGCCAGCAGGACATTGAGGGGCAGTCTCTCTACTACATCTTCGAGCATATATATGGGCGAAAGCTTCTGCGGTCCGAGGAAACAATTGGCGCTGTAAATGCCACGCACGAGGAGGCACAGATACTGCAGACCAGGCTTGGAAGCGCACTTCTTCTTATCAAAGAAACCGCCTTTGACATTCAGGAAACTGCGCTGGAGTATGCCATTTCACTCTTGCGTGCTGACCGTTACACAGCCTCGGTTGTTTCTGTAAGAAAGAGCTAAGAAACGGAAGTTGCTGAGCAAAACCTGTGCTTCGCCAATATCCGTCTGGCTCAAGATAACTCGCTTCTCCCCACTTGCCCTCCGATATTCATGTGCATGGCGGCGCTTCTATCTTCGTTGTTACGGCTTCTTCTTTCGCCCCGGAATATCCGGAAAACTGCCTTGGAGAACCTTGCCCTGGGTCAGCAACTGGCGGTAATGCCGCGCCTTCTTCCTCGCGATATGACGAGCGACATGCCTACTGCCAATTAAAAGATCACGCACTTCCACGAAAAGGCGGTCATTCAGGTTGGGTGGCAAGCTGCATCGCGTCAGACTGTTCGGCGATATGGCGGGTGTGGAAGACCGTCTTCCATTCGCTCATGAGCACGAGGTCACAGACCACCTCTTTACCCTTTCCAACAAGCTGAAGCTCACCCGCTTTCATCACATCGTCCTCCTTGTAGGTTTTAGTGAGTTGCTCTAGCGGCTTCCGCTTGTAGGTGGTATCGAGATTGCCGGCAAGTTGGTCGCCCTTCGTTTCAAGCACGACGAGCCGCTCCTTTTCCAGCGCTCGATGGCCTCCTCGTCGCGCTCGACGGCACGGGTTTCAGGTTTCTGAGGGCTCCAGTTGAGGCTATGCATCAGCCGACCGACATGATCGCGATGGTAATCCACCCCGAACTCCTGCCGGATGACTTCGGCGATTCGTGCTGTGGTCCACAGTTGTGTCCGGTAGCCGTGCGCCCCTGCCCCGCGGAGAAGCAACCGCAGCAGACGCCGCCGCTGGGTCTCCCCCAACTTCAGCGGGCGTCCCGGCGAGAAGCGCACCCGCAAAGCGTCGGGGCCCCCTCGACGGCGTGCCCGGAGCCACCGCAGCATGGAACTGGGGGCGCAAGGGATGCGACGCCCCACTTCGTTCAAAGACAAGCCCGTGTCCCACAACGCCAACGCTCGCCGGCGACGGTCCTCGAGCAGATCCGCACTTCCCTCCTTCAGTCGGGCCATAGATGGTCCGTCCGGAACCCGAGCGGCGGCTCCTCGCTTCGCCCGCTGAAGTCGACCAGCAGGTTCCCATTGTGGTGGTGAAGGAAGAAGCCCACGGCCGGTTCGTGGTCATCGATGGCTACAAGCGGGTGCGCGCCCTGCGCCGGTTGGGCCGAGATACCGTCGCGGCCGGTTGCTGGCCCGGGGAAGAAGCCGAGGCCTTGATCGCCACCCGCCTGATGCAAACCGCTGAGCCGGAGACGGCGCTCGAACAGAGCTGGTTGCTGGCCGAGTTGCACGAGCGTTTTGGACTGTCGCGGGAGGAACTGGCCCGGCGCTTCAGCCACTCGGTAAGTTGGGTGAGCCGGCGGCTGGCGCTGGTCCACGAGTTCCCCGATTCGATTCAGGAGCGAGTCCGCCGGGGCAAGATGGGTGCGCACGGGGCGGCGAAATAACTGGTGCTCTTGGCGCGCGCCAACCGGCAAGTCTGTCTGGAACTGGTGGAAGCGATCGGGGCCACCCGCCTGAGCGGTCGCGATCTGGGGATCCTCTACACCGCGTATCAGAGCGGCAACTGGGTGACGCGCCAGCGCCTGCTCGAAGCGCCCTTGATTTTTCTGAAGAGTTATAAGGAGGCCGAAGCTCCTCCCTCTGTCGAGGTGGGCCTTTCCGACAGTCTGCAGACCGACCTGGAAATTCTCAGTTCCACGGCCCGCCGGGCTCGCCGGCGGCTGCGCCTCGGCTTCTTGCGGAATCTTCCGGAAAAAGACCGCCAGGACTTGGCCGGCTTGTTCCACCAGTCTCGGCGCGAGATCGAACGCCTGGCTGAACACTTCCACCAGGAGATGGGCCATGCTGGACCAGAGTACCCGAGCGGCGATTCTGAAGCTGCGCGAGCAGGGGCATAGTCTCCGCGGCATCGCCCGCGCCCTGAAAGTGTCGCGGGGCGCGGTGCGGGAGGTCTTGCGCTCCGCCACCGAGATCGTGCCCACGCTGGTGCGCCCGGAAAAGGCCACGCCCTACCGCGACCAGATTCTGGAGCTGTACACGCGCTGCCAAGGCAACCTGGTGCGCGTCCACGAGGAACTTGTCGCCTCGGGAGCTCCGTTCTCCTATCCGGCGTTGACGGCCTTCTGCCGGCGCCAGGGGATCGGCCACGAACCCAAGGAGCCGGTCGGAGAATATCACTTCCAGCCTGGCCAAGAGATGCAGCACGACACCTCCCCGCACCGCGCTGAGATCGGCGGCCAGTTGCGGCCGGTTCAGACCGCCTCGCTGGTCTGCGGCTATTCCCGCATGCTCTTCTTTCAGTTCTTTCCCACCTTCCGGCGCTTCGATTGCAAGGTTTTTCTCACCGACGCCCTCCAATACTTTCAAGGGGCTTGCGAAACTTGCCTGATCGATAACACTCACGTCGTGGTGCTGAAAGGCACGGGCCGCGACATGGTGCCGGTGCCGGAGATGGCTGCCTTCGCCGACCGCTACGGCTTCCGCTTCCAAGCTCACGCGATCGGCAACGCCAACCGCTCGGCGCGCGTCGAGCGCAGCTTCCGCTATATCGAGACGAACTTCCTGGCGGGCCGCTCCTTCCCGGACTGGGCCGACGCCAACCGGCAGGCACGCGAGTGGTGCGACAAGGTGAATGCCAAGTTCCGTGACGATCTGAAGGCCAGCCCGCGCGAGTTGTTCGCCGCCGAGCAGCCCCATCTGCAACCTCTTCCCCTCTGGGTGCCTCCCGTCTATCTTCTCCACCAGCGCCTGGTGGATCTGGAAGGGTTGGTCTGGGTCGACACCCATCGTTATTCCGTTCCCGCCGACCTCATCGGACGCCACGTGGAAGTGCGCCAGAGCAAAGACCAGATTGAAATCTACCGCGGGCCACGCCTCGTCGCCACGCACCCCCGCGTGATCGAACCCACCGGCCGCCAGTACTGCTTGCCCGAACATCGCTACCCGCGCCGCCCCGTGTCCCCACGCTCGGATTCGGTCCCGGAAGAAAAACTCCTTCGGGAACGAGTCCCCGAAATCGCCGAGTACCTCCAGGCCCTCAAAAAACGCTCTCCGGGGCGCGCCACGCTCGCGCTGCGGCGCTTGCTCCGGTTGGTGAACGACTATCCGCGCACGCCGTTGTTTGCCGCCCTGCGGACCGCCCTCGAATACGGGCTGTTTGACCTGGAGCGGGTCGAGCGCATGATCCTTCGTAAACTCGCCAGCGAATACTCCCAGGTCAACCCCGGCCGCAGAGATTTTAAGGCGGGCGTTGATTAGACGCGGGCCGCCCCATTTGCGCCGGAAGTCGGGAAATGCATTCCGTGTATGTCTAATTATATGTGGCGGTATATTGTAACGCCGCACCGCGGGAGTTCGTCATTTCCTGTGCTTGTACGAGTTGGTTGTCGTCTCGCTCACTCTATTACCGCCACATTTAATTATACATCGCCTCCCCCGGTGTGCTATCCTCGCACCACTATGAATATTTTCTTCTTAAAAAAACAACTCCGTTTCTCCGGGCCCGGAGGCATCCTGCCCGTCAGCGATGACGACGAGGTCGGCCGCCGTCTGGCCATGCTCATCGTCGGCCAATGCGAAGGCCGAGGCGCCACGCAAGCGGCGCGGCAATTCCACTTCAGCCGCCCGCGTTACTACCAGCTGTTGGCGGCCTTTGAACAGGAAGGGGCCCTGGGTCTGGCTCTGGAGCCTCGCGGCCCCAAAACCGACTACCGCCGCACCGAGCACATTGTGCGCCTGGTCATTCGCCATCGCTTCCTGGATGCCGAGGCTTCCGCCGAGGTCATCGCCCAGAAATTGCGCCAAGCGGGCCATATCATTAGCCAACGCAGTGTGGAACGCATCATCGCCGATTACGGCCTGCAAAAAAAAACTCTACGCCCTTAACCCCGCCCAGCCACCCCAGTATGTGCAGGTGCAGAGAACGCGTTCGAAGCAACTCACCTCACCGGCCGACCCGGTCAGTCTGGAGCGGCAGGTGCGTCAATTGCTGGCGGACAAAGTCTCCGGCAACCAAGTCGGCATCTGGCTGCTGCTTCCAGAGCACTTGCGCCTGGGAACTTGGGACCTCTTGGTGCGCTGGAGCGGCCAGCCGCCCCAACGGCTGGAACCCCGCTTGGGCTTGCACCTGGTCAACGAAGCGGCCTTCTGTCTGTGTTCCTATCGTTATCGGCGCACCCTCTCGCAGAAAGGATTCGAACTGGCCAACGGCTTGCCCTTTGTCCCCACCGACCAAGCCGTTCATGCTTTGTTGGGCAAGTTCCACATCATTGAAGCCAGGCAGACCATAATTTCCCAGTGTCTGCCCACTCCATCCCCCAGCTTCCCCGGCGACTAGGCTTGAGAGCCGAAGCAGGGGGAGAGAAGCCACAGTTGCATCACGAGAGCAATCAGTATGACATTGGTTCGCATTGAAAAGCCTCAGACCCGTGACAGGAGCGCACCCGATCTCGCCTGCCTGCCAGGTCTCTGGAAACTAAGAAGGGACGCGTCGAGCAATCCCCACTTCGCTCCGGTTTCATGCCGATAGCTGGGGGCACACAAGTTCATCAAAGTGTTCACTCTTATGAACCTGTGGACCACTGCCGTCGTGAGTGATGAGCATGGCTTCGACGCCTGCTGGCAGGAGTGTGAGCCCCTCCGGGCCCAGCACGCTCAGCGCGGTGGACCACCCCTCGGAGATCATGGCGCTTCCCGCAACGGTCGTCACCTGAGGCACAGCATCCACAGGTTTTCCGTTCCGAGGATCGAGAATGTGGCTGTGACGGCGATCGCGAATGGCGAAGAAGCGCCGGTAATTGCCACTTGTTGACACCGCCCGGTTGGTAAGGAAAAGCACCTCGGGCCGCAATTTTCCCTGCGGGTCGAATGGGTCGTTGATGCCGATGCCCCACTTGCTGCTGTGCTCGGCCGGACCGAAGACATACAGATCGCCGCCAGATTGCACCATGCCACCGCAGGCTCCGGCATTACGCATCGCTTCGGCGGCACGCTCCACGGCGTAGCCCTTGGCAATTCCCCCAAGGTCAACGCTGATGCCGTCCTGGAGCTTCTCCGCACTGCGTTCATGCAGCCGAATCAAATGCCAGCCCACTCGGTCGAGCGCCCGGGAAAGCTTCCCCGAATTCGGTTCGCGATCGGCGGCCGAGCATTCACGCCAGAACTCTAAAACGGGGCGGCACGTCGGATCGAAGGCGCCCTCTGTTTGTTTCGTGATTTCCTGCGCGATCCGGAGCACGCTTAGGGTCTCGGCTGACAAAGGCACCTTTTCTCCCGCTCCGGCGGCGTTGAATCGCGCCAGCTCGGTGACGCCCATCCAGACACTCATTCGTGCTTCCACTTCGCGCAGGACGGCCTCCGCGGCCTGCAACGCTTGTTCGCCGCTTTGCTCTTTTCCAAGCTCGACAACAGCCTTGAGCGTCGTCTCCGTGCTCATGATGGAGGGGATATGCTTTTCGAAGGCGACCCGCCGTAGCTTTCGCGGTACCCAAGGGAAGAGCCGGGTCACAGAGGACAGTATCGCGCCGAGAGAAACGAGCAACATAGGGTTGGTCTGCAAAGCCACTCACGCCCAGAGCGGTCCGCCATGCCAGGCGCGCTCCCGTGGTAAGTTACTGTGCAAAAGCGCCAGTGCAGTGTTCACATTCTTAACCATCTGAAAGTCGTACATGCCGACGCAGAGGAAGTCCGCCCCGTTCTCGAGGGCGTAGCGGAAACCTTCTTCCGGGGTAATGGCTCCCGCGGCTAACACTTTGAAGGCGATCCACGGCTGGTTCAGCTTGCGCATGAAGGCGACCGTCTCTTCGGGCTGCGGGCAGAAAATGTTATCGTGCCATTCGGCGTTCTTCGCCGACCAGTAGTTCAGATGGTGAAGCGTCTTCATCCAAAAGTCCGGCTCGAGCCCCGCACCGGAGCAGGCTACGACCGTCTCAATATGGTGGGCGCCAATACCCACTAGAACCTTGTTCTGACGAATCAGGTCAATAGTCTTGACTAACAGATCGAGCTTCTTGTCCTGGATGAACCGGTCGGCAGTCTCGCCCTGAATATAGCAGGCGGTGGCGCCATAATCGATAGCGCGCCGGACCTTATCGAGGTACTTATCGAAGGGGATCAATTGCGGGGGATTCTTCGTGTAGTCCAACCCGAAACAGTCGGAGATGAACTGGATCTTGCCGATATTTCGCTTCCAGTATTCGTCGATCATCGTGCAGAGAACCGGGCTGGTAAGCACCGTGTTGATCCCACATTTCTCCGCCAGGAGCAAGGTGGCAAAGATCCGATCTTTGGTGTGGTAGGCTTTCACCAAATCATCGACATAGATAAGATCACGCGAATGGGCATTACCACAAAGCAGATTACCTCCCAGGATAACCCGGCTGAACTTACGGCCATTGATTTCACCCCAAGGAATAGTGCCGTGAAGATCGGTCAGGCTGGCGACGTTCAGAGTCTTCGCGGAGGGTGCGGTGACGGCTTCGATCAGGTTCTTCCGTTCGTAGTTGTTCCACTTTTCCTTACGTTCCACGGCGGCAGCGAACGCACCCAGGAACGGCACTCCCGCGAGACTGGCGATCAGCTCCCGCCGGCTGGGGCTGAGAGACGGTTCGGCAAAGGGCTCGGGGGCAACAGGGCTTTCCGCAGCCTTCGCCGGCATTTGCGGTGGGGCAGAGCCGGCGGCCAGGCTCGCGGACGGCCCAGGAGCAGCGGCAGACGTTGGCTTCGCCACGACGGTCTCGGGTGGCTCACCTTTCTGCCGAAAGATCAGTTTATCAAGGCCAAAGTACTTGCCGGCCCGGAGCACGGCCAGCAGAGCCAAGCCGAAGAACTCCACCAGGTTCTTGTCGACAATGACGTAGCTCCCCTCCGCGGGAACCGTCAGACCCAAGCCCGTGATCGGCGGGTTGGCCAGCCAGTACATTAGCAACAAGGCCATTCCCGCAAGGCTGGCGGCTCTAACCACGGCCCCCAGCATAAGAGCTAAACCCACAAAGATGAGCGCCCAGACATTAATGAAGTTCACGGCATTGAGGACCGGCGGCGTGCCGGCAATCCAATGAAACAAAGGAGCGAAGATCCACCGCGACGCGTCCAGATACCCGACCGCGCTCCAATGGGGAGTGAGCAGTTTGGCAACGCCCTCGTAAAGGAAATGCCAGCCCACCGCAATCCGCAGTAGAGCAAGTACGGTGGCTCTTAGAGTGTTTATGCGATTTGTCATCGATACCCTCCGTAGTGGAGATACCTCACCTGCCAGATCACTCTTCAGCATCCTGTTTGGGGGTGCAGTGGGCCAGCCTGTGAAACCTGTCGGGCTGCGCAGGTGCCCACAGTCCCACTTGTTAGCGAGCAAGTCGCATTCCAAGCGATGGCGTAGCTCCATTTAAACTAAAAATAGACCTTCTACCTTTTCCCAGCGCCTGGGTCTCCATCAACGCGCCGCTGTTGGTTCAAATTTACTTCTCTCCCTCAATGGTCCGTGCTGGCTCATATCCAAAGGGTCGAATCCAAAGGTTGCCAGGCGAAAATGCCTATGGCAGAATGGGCAACTGGCTAACAAAGGAGACCCTCAGGATGACTTTCTTCAGTCCTACGTCCTATAGCGCAGATTTACCAAGAGCCGAAAAAACTATCGTCCGACAACTTCTCCGGCTCTGGGTCGCCTTGACAATCGCACCCGCCAATTCGCTTTTAGCGAGAGCAGCAACCCCGAGACCCGATAAGCTCCAGGAGGTCCAGCGACCTATTGAGAAAGGTGATTTGGCAAGAGTGCGAACTTGATTGGCCGAATACTTGCGGGCTCCTCCGAATGAAGCGAATGATCGAACCCTCTATGATAGCTAGACGAATAAGTGGCCAAAGAACCGGGCTGCGGAACCGCATTTCCGAAAGGCAATCCCCTCAGGCCCCGTTGCGGACACTCAATCGATGAGGAAATCACTTTCAAGGCGCTGTGGACAGGTCATCCTCCTTCTCTGTGCAGGTCTGGCAAGCGGAAAGCAATTGCCCTCGCAAGACATTCCGACCAGCGGCATCAGCCCCACAATCGTTAGCACTTTGCCGCTTGCCGCCCCCCAGCGCGTTGCCCTCCAGGAAGCCTATAAGTCGCGCGACTACCCAAGCGCCGAGACTCAACTCGTGGCAGAAATCGAGCACAACCCCAAGTCTGCTGAACTGCTCGCTGTCCTGGGAGCGACTTTTTTTCTGGATGGCAAGTATCTAAACTGTGCGATTGCAATGAAGAAGGCGGAGGCGATCTCGCCCCTACCTGACCAGAACCGTTTCATCCTCGCCTTGAGTTACATTATTCTGGACCATCGAGACTGGGCACGAGCGGAACTGGAGAAACTCGTTCGCTCGGGCCCGCGTGACGCACGTTATCCATATTGGCTGGGACGCATTGACTACGATGCCATGAACTTCAAGGCCGCAGCGGCACACCTCCAAACGGCTCTCGATCTTGACCCTACCTTCATGAAGGCATACGACAATCTTGGTCTGACTTATGAGGGTCTGGGCCAGTATGACCACGCTGTCAACATCTATCAGCAAGCAATCAACTTAAACCGCCAGCAAGAGCACCCCTCAGCTTGGCCCCCGTTGAACCTAGGCACGCTTTTGGTAAAACTCGGGAGATTTCAAGAGGCTGAAGCCAGTCTTCAAGAGTCGTTGCGATACGACCCGGAATTCCCGAAAGCCCATTGCCAAATGGGACTGCTGCTCAACAAGGAAGAGAAGAGGCAGGAAGCCATCCACGAGCTCAATCTCGCGGCCCAGTTTGACCCCGCCGATCCTGAGCCCCACTACGCGCTAGGAGGGCTTTACCAACGCCTCGGTGAAAGAGCGAAGGCCGAGGCGGAGTGGAAGAGGTTCGAAAAGCTGAAAAAAGCGAGCCCCGGCGAGCCCCCGCTCTGACCAACCGTCACCCACCTCACGCAGGGCACGAGGACGATTGTCGACAGAAGCAACCACGAGCATTATGTTTACTTTTAGTGTTTATTCGTTCCTGAGCATATCAACTGCCGCAGAGGTAAAAACAACTTGGCCACTGGATAACCGCGCCTGATTCCTTGCGCACCGAAGACTAACCTGCGGAGAATTGATCGTCACCCCATTGTGCGGTTCTCTTGCATGGCTATGGGCGGACAAAATTGCAGCGGCGCAAGAAGTGGACTGGCAGAAAATGCCTGTGCTGCCGGAACAAACACAAGGGCGGTGGGCATGGCCAATGCAACCAGATTGCGCCAAAGGGAATAGATGGCGGCGCGATCCTGGCGGCGAGCGCCCTTCACGCTAAGCCTCAAACGAGCTGTGGGCACTTCGGGGTGCACACCCAAAGAATCGAGCTTGCGTGAGCGCAACTGGTCACGCGGCTTGGCCACGACGGTATTATTGGTCTCACATTAAATAATGCAATGATTAAGGCAAATAAAGAGGGAGGTCTGATTGCAGAATGCCGCCCCTCAGTTTCTCTGGCGAACTGCGGATACCACCAATCGCGTGGATGACGCTTTCCATCAACTCATCGACATCCTTGGGGTAGCCGTTGGCCAGTTCCGCTTTCGCCAAAGCCCAAACGCCCTCGTCCGGGTTGAGCTCCGGGGCGTAGGAGGGAAAAGGTTTGATGTGGAGACGCGGGTGTCGAGCCAGGAGCTTCTGGAGGG
>Ga0187891_1000730_pt1 | contig 31617 bp, 31 predicted proteins | sample June2016WEW_21_4_FD_132990 | JGI IMG/M metagenome (GOLD analysis project Ga0187891, IMG submission 132990) | Peatland microbial communities from SPRUCE experiment site at the Marcell Experimental Forest, Minnesota, USA - June2016WEW_21_40 | ecosystem: Environmental > Terrestrial > Soil >... | reverse complement strand
CGCAGCGTGACCTTCTCGCTGAGGCTAAGGTTCTAAGGGCAGTTGAGAGTCGAAAGTCGAGAGTCGAAAGTACAGAGCTTCCCACTCCATGGGGGCAACGGAGACCTGGGACGAAGGACAGAAGGCGCGATTGCATTTCGCCCTCTCGACTTTCGACTGAAGGACACAACGATGCATCGAAGGCTACAACATCTGGGAGGCCGGCTCGCCATCACCGGGCTGGTGTTCGGTCTGTCCGTGGCTCCTTTGGCTCTCGAGGGGCAGAATACAGACGCCGGCGCGCCACAGGCCGGCACGACTCGGCAAGGCTTTGTTTTGCAAAGCCAAACCAACGTGGTGCTGGTGGATGTCCGGGTAACCGCCAAGGGAAAGCCGGTGGCCGATCTGACGGCGAAAGACTTCCGGGTTTTTGAAGACGGCGCGCCGCAAACCATCACCTCCTTCAGCCTCGAAAACATCGAAAAGCTGGCGCAGGCCAGCACGGCCAATGGCCCGCCGCCCACTATCAATCTGGATAAACTTCCACCCCAGGTTTCCCCGGCACAGGTCCTCCAGGACCACCGGCTGAACCTGCTGTTTTTCGACGTGTCCTCGATGCAGCCGGACGACCTCATGCGAGCCTTGAAGGCAGCTACCGCCTTTGTAAAGGAGCGGCTAACGCCGGCAGACCTGGTGGCGGTCGTCACCTACACCTCGAGCCTGCGGGTGGTCCAGAACTTCACCAACGACCGAGATGCGCTGACCAAGTCACTGAACGGCATTTTGGTGGGAGAGGAATCGTCCAACCTGGCCTCCAACGGAAGCGTGGGCGCGGCGGGCGCCACCGACGCATCGGGCCAGGAGGTGGTGACGCAGGATACTTCCGACGCCTTCACGCCTGACGAGACGGAGTTCAATATCTTCAACACCGACGAAAAGCTTGCCGCCATCGAATCTCTGGCGAAGATGCTGCGTGGTGTTCCGGGACGGAAGTTGGTCATTCACTTTTCCAGCGGCATCACGGGAACCGGAATCGAAAACCAGGCGCAGTTGATGGCCACGGTCGCGGCCGCCAACCAGTCGAATGTCTCGCTCTACACCATGGACACGCGCGGCTTGATGGCCTTGCCGCCGGGTGGCGACGCCACCGCCGCCAGCCCTTCCGGTTCGGCAATCTATCGAGACGCGGCAGTGACTTCCCAGATATCCTCCATGCATAGCAGCAGGGAGACGCTGGCCTCACTGGCGCAGGATACCGGCGGCAGGGCCTTTTACGACACTAACGACTTTGGCGAGGCTTTCCAGGAGATCCAGTCTGAGAATTCCAGTTACTATCTGCTGGGCTATACTCCTACCAACACTCGCTCCGACGGGCGCTTCCGGAAGATTCGCGTCGAGGTTACACGTCCTGGTATGAAAGTGGACGCCCGGCCCGGTTATTATGCTCCCAAGAATTTTCGCCAGTTCACCCGCGAAGACAAAGAAGCGCAGCTCCAGCAAGCCATCAATCTCGATGAACCCTTTCTGGATTTGCCGTTCGTGGTAGACGCCTCTTATTTCCTGCGCCCCGACAATACGTATCATGTTGTGCTGGCAGCCAAGATTCCCGGCTCCGCCGTGCAATTGCTGAAGAAATCGAACAGTCATGAAACGGAATTCGATTTCATCTGGAGGGCAACCGACGCATCCGGAAAGCCGGCTGGAGTACTGCGGGATACATTGCCGGTGAAGGTGAGCGGGGAATCGTACGACCTGCTGCTGGCCGGAAATTTCCTCTATGAAGGAAGCTTGGTCTTGCCCCCGGGGAAGTATCAGTTGAAGGTCCTGGTCAGGGAAAACCAGAGCGGCAAGATGGGGACTTTTGAGGAGCCGCTCGGCTTGCCCCCTGTCTCCAAGGGCGGGCTCACCCTCAGTTCGGTCGTGCTCTCGAACGAAGTGAAAGGCAGTGAGGCGAAGAAAGGCAAGTCCAGAGGCGCGAGCGACGATCCGCTGAAGCTGGAGGATAAAACCGTGCTGCCCAGCGTGACCAACGTTTTCCGGAGCAATCAGCATCTCTACGTGCTCCTTCAGTCCTATTCTGGAAAATCAAGCTCGAAAGCAAACGCACCGGAAGGCGCAAGTCCCACGGCAATTCCGCCTTCCGTGGCGCTGGCGTTTTTCCGCAAAGGAGCGAAGGTGGCGGATGCCGGTCCCTTTGCCGGTACAGTGGAGAAGTCATCCGACGGCAGAGCCAGCTATCTTGTACAAATTCCACTCGAGAAGTTCCATCCGGGCCGCTACACCCTGCAGGTTAACGTGCTCGATCCGGCCCACGACTGCGTCGCATTCGTAAGAGTTCCTATGGCGGTTGTGGCTCCGCCGCCGCGGCCCGCTGCAAGTGGAACCGGCCGGTAACACGTCACAGGTGAACGAACCGGCCTCTTGTTACAGGCCGGACGACTGCACTACGAAAGTCTCTGCCGGGAGCCGAGTTAAATCATGACAATTTAGTGTGATTTCTCTTGACACGCCCCCTGCTTTTCCCGTAGCATGTTTAAGACAATTGAATATTTGATTCAGTAACCCTGAATCTCATCTAGAGTGGCCGAGGGACGGGCCCGATGACGCCACGACAACCGCTCCGATACTTGATCGGGGGACAGGTGCCAACTCCCGCCCGGATATGGGGAAGATGAGAGGGGGCGACAGATTTTTTGATGAGCCTCTTCCCAGCCGGAAGGGGCTTTTGATTTTTGAGCCTCTTCGACAACCTCTGGCTATTTCCCCAACCCAAATCGGGAAACTCAGGTGAGCAGGCAAGCAACGGCGATGGATTCCCGCTTGCGCGGGAATGACCGGCACTCGAGCGATTCTCAAAGGCCAGTCATTCTCGCCATGGCGGGATCCACAAGTAGAAGTCATTCCCGCGAAGGCGGGAATTCATTGGAGGAGTCGTGAGTTACGCTGTTCATCTCAAGTGCCGGGAATGTTCCCGGACTTACCCTTTAGAACCGCTAGCTGCTTGCGAGGAGTGTTGGGCGCCCTTGGAGGTCATCTACGACTACGGGAAGCTCTGGGCGGACCTGAGGCGAGAAGACATCCGCGAACGTCCGGCAAACATGTGGCGGTATCGTGAGTTGCTGCCACTCGACGGCGAGCCTTGGGTGGGCCAACAGACGGGCTTCACTCCGCTCGTCGCTGCCCCGCGCCTGGCGCGCGCACTGGGAGTGCGCGATCTTTACATCAAGAACGATGCGGTCAACCACCCCACGCTCTCTTTCAAGGATCGCGTCGTGGCGGTGGCGCTCAGCAAAGCGCGCGAGTTCGGGTTTGACACGGTGGGCTGCTCCTCGACCGGCAATCTCGCCAATGCCGTCGCGGCGCAGTCCGCCGCCGCCGGGTTCAAGACCTTCATCTTCGTTCCCGCCGACCTCGAACCCGAGAAAGTCGTCGCCACTCGTATTTACGGCGCCAACCTGGTTAAGGTGCAGGGCAACTACGACCAGGTGAACCGCCTTTGTTCCGAAGTCGCGCAGAAGTACTCCTGGGGAATCGTCAATGTGAACTTGCGGTCTTACTACGCCGAAGGCTCGAAGACGGTGGGATTCGAAATTGCGGAGCAGCTCGGCTGGCGTCTGCCGCAGAACATCGTTGTGCCCATGGCCGGCGGCGCGCTTATCACCAAGATCTATAAAGCCTTTGCAGAGTTGAAAGAGCTGGGCTGGGTGGAACCGGCGGGCACGAAGTTCTTTGGAGCGCAAGCGACGGGCTGCTCGCCGATCACAACGGCGGCAAAGCGCGGCACGCCCGAAATCGAGCCGCAGAAACCCCACACCATCGCGAAGTCTCTTGCCATCGGCAATCCTGCGGATGGTTACCTGGCGGTGAAGAGAATCCTCGAGTCAGGCGGCGCGGGCGAGGATGTCGAAGACACGGAAATTGTTGAGGGCATCCGCTTGCTGGCCGAAACAGAAGGCATCTTCACCGAAACGGCGGGGGGCGTCACCGTCGCGGTGACTCGCAAGCTGCTCTCCCAAGGACGAATCAATCCGGACGAGTCCATCGTTATCACGATCACCGGCAACGGCCTGAAGACGATTGGCGCGGTGAAGGGTTGGCAAGAAGAGGAGGAAGCCATTCGGCCCAAGTTGGCCGAGTTTGAAGATCGATACCTGAGCACGGCAGAGGCGGTTGCGGTTTAACACGCGACCCCGACGGCGCCGTCTGTAGGCCCGCCGTCATTTCGAGCCCTTCGCTGTCATCCTGAGCGAAGCGAAGGATCTCGCTCTGGGTGCTCAGGGTAAACTCCGCGAGGAATCTCGCTGTGGTCTGTACGGAAGAAGGGCCGGTGCAGGATTCGTCGAGGAGTCTTCCATGGGCGAACTGCGGAGATCCTTCGCTGCGCTCAGGATGACATCGAACGGGTTCGGAGTAACACACACTACTTCACGAGGGAGGATCTTTTGGAAAGAAAACCTGGTTTCGACACGATCGCACTTCACGGAGGACAGCATCCAGATCCAACAACCGGGGCGCGTGCTGTGCCCATCTACCAGACCACTTCGTTTGTCTTCAAAGACACAACCCATGCCGCGAATCTTTTCGGGCTAAAGGAATTCGGCAACATCTACACGCGGATCATGAATCCCACCTGGGGGGTTCTCGAGGAAAGAGTGGCGGCGCTGGAAGGCGGAGTCGCGGCGCTGGCGACAGCGTCCGGCCAAGCTGCTGAGACACTCGCCATCCTGAACATCGCGCAGGCGGGGGATCAGATCGTTTCTTCCAACAGCCTGTACGGCGGCACCTACAACCTGTTCCACTACACGCTTCCCAAGCTGGGCATCGAAGCGGTCTTCGCCGACCCTTCAAACCCGGAGAATTTCCGCCGGTGCATAACTCCAAAAACCAAACTCATCTTTGCGGAAACGTTGGGCAATCCCAAGAACGACATGCTGGATATTGAGGCAGTGGCGAAGATCGCTCATGAGGCGGGAATCCCGCTCATGATTGACAACACAGTGGCCACGCCTTACCTCTGCCGGCCATTCGAATGGGGCGCAGACATCATCGTTCACTCGCTGACCAAGTTCCTGGGCGGCCATGGGAATTCGATCGGAGGGATCATCGTCGATTCAGGAAAGTTCGATTGGACGCAGGGCAGATTCCCGTCGCTGGTCGAGCCGGATCCCAGCTATCACAATCTGAAGTTTGTGGAGGCCTTCGGGAATCTTGCCTATATCATTAAGGTGAGGGTCCAACTGCTACGCGACATTGGACCTGCCTTGAGTCCGTTCAACGCTTTCCTCGTCTTGCAAGGCGTCGAGACTCTATCGTTGCGAGTGCAGCGCCACAGCGATAATGCCCTCAAGGTGGCGCAATTCCTCGATAAGCATCCCGCGGTGACGTGGGTGAATTATCCCGGGCTGCCCAGCCACCCCACACATGCGTTGGCGAAGAAGTATCTCCGGCACGGTTTCGGAGCTATTCTGGGCTTTGGCATCAAGGGTGGCTTACAGGCCGGAATCAAGTTCATCAACGCCGTGAAACTGCTCTCCCACCTGGCGAACCTTGGGGATGCCAAGTCGCTGGTCATTCATCCTGCCAGCACCACGCATCAGCAACTGTCGCCGGCGGAGCAGCTCGAAACCGGAGTGACCGAGGAGTACGTGCGGCTCTCGGTCGGCATCGAGGAAGTCGACGACATCATCGCGGATATCGACCAGGCGCTGCGCGCCGCGAGCAAGTAGGCAAGAACGCGGGAGCAAGGGTCAGGGTTAGCCAATCATTCCGAGCGAAGCGAGGAATCTGGCTCTGAGCCGCTCGTTCACGAACCAGGGCGAGATTCTTCGCTTCGCTCAGAATGACAGACTCTCGAGAGAGCGGAATGACAGGATGTACGGGAGAATGAGGGGAAAATGCCGGAAGAAGGCACAGTCGGGATCGTCGAAACCAAGCACCTCACGTTTGCCGCGCCACCTCACGAGATGACGCTCGAGTGCGGGCGCACCCTGGGACCCATCACGCTTGCTTACGAAACCTATGGCGAACTGAACGAGGCCCGCGACAACGCCATCCTTGTGGTCCACGCGCTTTCCGGCGACGCTCATGCTGCCGGATACCATCATGCCCGCGACAAGCAACCCGGCTGGTGGGACATCATGATCGGCCCGGGGAAGGGATTCGACACCCGGAAGTACTTTCTCATCTGCTCCAACATCATTGGAGGGTGCAAGGGCTCGACCGGGCCAAGTTCCATCGACCCTTGCACAGGCCGGCCTTACGGGCTCTCCTTTCCCATGGTCACGGTTCGCGACTGGGTGGACACCCAGAAGGTGCTGATCGACCACCTGGGGATCAAGCGCTTGCTGGGCGTGGTGGGCGGATCAACGGGAGGAATGCAAGTGCTGCAGTGGGTGGTCAGCTATCCTGACATGGTGCGCCTTGCCCTCCCCATCGCCACCACCAGCAAGCTCTCGGCCCAGGCCATTGCCTTCAACGAGGTGGGGCGGCAAGCTATTCAGTCCGATCCGAACTGGCGGGAAGGCGACTACTACGGGAAAGCCGTCCCCCGCCGCGGCCTAGCCATTGCCCGCATGATCGGCCACATCACCTACCTGTCCGATCGTTCTATGCACCTGAAGTTCGGCCGCAGGCTGCAAGACAAGTCGGACTACGGTTACGATTTCCGCACCGATTTCCAGGTGGAGAGCTACCTGCGGTACAAAGGAAACCATTTCGTTAACCGCTTCGATGCTAATTCATATCTGTATATTACTAAGGCGATGGACTACTTCGACCTGACCCAGGCTTACGGGAGCCTCGAGCAGGCCTTTGCCGGGGTCAAGAGCCGGTTCCTCGTCATCTCGTTTTCCTCAGACTGGCTGTTCCCGACCTACCAGTCGAAAGAGATCGTCAGCGCTCTGAGGCGTGTGCACGCCGACGCGATATTTACCGAGATTCAGACCGACTACGGGCACGACGCCTTTTTGCTGGAGTCTCAACAACTGAGTTCGCTGATCACCAACTTTCTCGGTCACGGGTGGAAGCAGAAGTCGTAATCCCAGGTCCGTCATTGTTCGCTCTGTCGGGGCGACCCTTGCGGCCGCCCGCGGGCAACCACGAGGGTTGCCCCTACAAAATCCGATGGGTGCCCTAACCGAAGAAATCCGTTTGCCGCAAGCCGGGAGCGTCGTCCGCCTCACTCCTGAGCACAAGGTGATTCTCACCCTCGTTGAACCCGGCTCCCGGGTCCTGGACCTGGGGTGCGGGGATGGCGATCTTCTCCTGGCGCTCCAGGCGCTGAAGGGAGTCCGGGCGGAGGGCATCGAACTGTCGGACGCTTGCATCCAGGCCTGCGTTGCTCGCGGTTTGTTCAGTGTTCAGCATGGCGATCTCGATGAGGGATTGGCCAACTACCCGGACAAGTCGGTGGACTACGTGATCTCGACCAACACCATCCAGGTACTTCATCGGCCGATGGTATTGATCCGGGAGATGGCCAGGGTGGGCAAGCGCTGTATCGTCAGCTTTCCCAACTTCGCGCACTGGCGGGCGCGTTTGCAACTTGGCCTCAGGGGCCGCATGCCCAAAACTCTCAAGCTGCCTTATGAGTGGTACGAGACTCTCAACATTCATCTCACAACCGTCCACGACTTCCGGGAATTCTGCGGGAGAGCCGGACTAAAGGTCCTCCGCGAGATCCCGCTCCGAACGTCCGCCGGCGCCAAGTACACCGAGGTGAACTTCCTCCCCAACCTTCGAGCCGATGCCGCCATTTTCGTTCTGGAAGCCACGTAGGGCCAACTCGCGAACCGCCCTTATGTTCTTTCCGGGTGGAGTTTTCCATGGCGGTCCTTTGTTTTCATAGACATTCTCGCTTTGTTCCCCGAGTTTCCAAGGCAACAAACCCGGTTCACGCCAAGACGCCAAGAGCGCCAAGGACGCAAAGTCCCACCCCCCCCTCCTCATCCGAGGAGGGGAGTTTGGAGTTCCCCTCCGTGGATAAGGACGGGCCAGGGGTGGTTGATCCTTTTGGTTGGTCCTTTGTTTTCATAGACATTCTCGCTTTGTTCCCCCGATTTCCGGTGCGTCTGACATTGTCTCGCCGTTTTCGTTCCGGAAGGGGGCAGGGCGGTTCGCGAACTGCCCCTACCGGTTCCAGGGGAGTCTTTCATCACCGGTCCTTTGTTTTCATAGACATTCTCGCTTTGTTCCGCTGTTTCTTAGTACCGCCAACCTTCAGGTCGGCAGGCATGGGCTGACCTGAAGGTCTGATGCGCTACCTGCCAGTGCCACGCGCCCGGTGGAACCACCGGAGCGACAAAGCGACGGCCGTCGGGCCGAGTGGGAGGACAAGGACCTTTTCGTAGCTCCCCTTCCATAGTGCCGACCTCAGCCTTGGCCCTGTCTGCGACATTCTGTCTGTACCGGCCGCAGCCGGTCCGGAACCCCACCTTCAGGACTCTAGCCTATCGTCCAAGGTTTGTCAAGGAAAATCGGAGAGGCAAGCCGATCGAAAAGTCGACGGCCACAACCGTAGCCCTATAGGATGAGGAATTGGACTACGAAGAGGGCCGCGAAGATGTAGGTCAGGGCGGGGCACTCGCGCCAGCGTCCGGTGGCGAGTTTGGCGACGGCATAAGAAATGAGGCCGAAGGCGATGCCGTTCGCGATGCTGAAGGTCAAGGGGATTCCCACCACGGTCAGGAAGGCGGGCAGATACTCGGTGGGGTCGTCCCATTCGAATTCCCGCAGCACTTTGAGCATCATGGAGCCCACCAGGATCAAGGCCGGCGCCAGGGTGGGGTAGCGCAGGATGGGATGGTTGGTGGCGTCGGCGCCTACGCGGACTCCTCCGCCAATCATCGCGGCCAGGGGGCTGAAAAACATGGCGGCAAAGAGCAGCGCCGCCGTGACCAGGCTGGCCAGTCCGGTGCGCGCGCCGTCGGAGACTCCGGCGGCGGATTCGATGTAGCAGGTAATCGTGGATGTGCCGAGTCCCGCTCCCACTGTCGTCCCGATGGCGTCTGCAAGCAAGGCGCGGTCCACGCGGGGAAGCTTTCCCTGGCGCAGCAATCCGGCCTGCTGACCTACGCCCACCAGCGTCCCCACCGTGTCGAAGAGGGCCAGGTAGAACAAGACGAAAATTGCGGAAGCCAGCTTGGCGGGCGGAGTCGCGAAAAGCCCGCGCAGATCGAACTTCATAAAGGTAGACGCCAGATGAAGTTCGGAGGAGAAGGCTCCCTGGTAATGGACCAGGCCGAAAGCGGCGGCGATGGCCGTAGTGGCCAGGATGCCCATCAAGATTGCCCCGCGAACCCGAAAGGCCAGGAGAACCAGCATCACCAGAAGGCCCAGAATGCTCACCAGGGTAACCGGGTGGCGGAAATCGCCCAGACGAACCAGTGTTCCCGGAGAACCGACTACCAGGCCGCCGTACTCAAGACCAATCAAGGTGATGAATAATCCGATGCCCGCAGCAATCCCGCATTTCAACGCGTGCGGAATGGAGTTTACGATCTGGGCGCGAATACCGGTCAGGGTGATCGCCACAAAGAAAAGCCCTGCCAGCAATACCGCCGCGAGCGCCTGCTGCCAGGTCAAACCAAATCCCAACGGCGTCACGCCGCAGAGCGTGTAAACGAAGAAGAAGTTCTCGCCCATCCCCGGCGCCAGGGCGACGGGGTAGTTGGCGATGAGGCCCATGAGCAGCGTGGAGAGGGCTGCGGCAAGACAGGTCGCCGCCAGGACGGCGCGGAAATCCATTCCAGCCTGAGACAACACCCCCGGCTGTACAAAGATGATGTAAGACATCGCCAGGAAGGTAGTTATCCCGCCGGTGACTTCGCGCTCGAGGGTGGCGCCCTGGGATTCAAGGTGGAAGAACCGAACGATGACCTGCTTCACACTTTCCCTCTGGCGACACCTACTGAAGGTTACATAATATCGTGACGGACCAACCCCCTCACCTGTCCGTCGGCTGACGGACACCCTCTCCCCCAAAGGGGCGAGGGCATGAACTCGAAGGGGTCTTAGCTTGTCAATCCTCCGTGCCTCAGTGCCTCTGTGGTGCGCCCCCCGCGCTATGTCTTTCCAAACACCCGGCGGAAGATCTCATCCACGTTTTTCAGATAGCGCTCGACGTTGAATACGGCCGCGATCTCCTTCGGGTCGAGGTGGCGGCGGATATCTTCATCGCGCTCCGCCAGGGCACGGAAGTCCTCGCGCGTTTCCCAAACCTGCATGGCGTTGCGCTGCACCCAGCGGTAGGCCTCCTCGCGCGACACCCCTTTTTCCACGAGTTCCAGCAGCAACTGCCCGGAAAAGATCAGGCCCTTGAGCAGGTCGAGGTTTTCGAGCATGCGGCGGGGATACACGAACAGGGTTGCCACCAGCTTGGTGGTCTTGGCCAGAAGATAATCGAGCAGGATGGTCGAGTCCGGCAGGATGACGCGCTCGACGGAAGAATGCGAGATATCGCGTTCGTGCCAGAGCGCCACGTTCTCGAGTGCGGCCTGGGCATTGGCCCGCACCACACGCGCTAAGCCGCAGATTTGCTCTGCCGTAACCGGATTGCGCTTGTGGGGCATGGCCGAGGAGCCCTTTTGCTCCGGCGAAAAGTATTCCTCAACCTCCCGCACTTCGGTACGCTGCAAACCGCGCACCTCGAGCGCAATCTTGTCGAGCGAGGCGGCGCAGACGGCCAGCGTGCAGAGGTAGAAAGCGTGCCGGTCGCGTTGGATGACCTGAGAGGAGACGGGGGCAGGAAGCAAGCCAAGGCGCTCGCAGATCTTCTCCTCGATGGAGGGCGGCAAATGCGTGTAGCTGCCCACGGCCCCGGAGAATTTGCCGACGCGCATCTGCTCGGCGGCATAGGCCAGGCGCTCCGTGTTCCGCCGGTTCTCTTCGAACCAGATGGCCAGTTTGCATCCGAAAGTGATGGGCTCCGCGTGAATGCCGTGGGTGCGCCCGATCATGGGCGTGTCTTTGAATTCCCAGGCGCGTTTCTTCAGAACCTCGCCTAATCGCTTCTGACCCGCAAGCAGCAGCGCGGACGCTTCGCGGATTTGCAGCGCTTGGGCAGTGTCCACCACGTCGTTCGAGGTGAGCCCGTAGTGCAGGTAGCGTCCTTCTTTTCCAATGTGCTCCGCCACATTGGTGGTGAAGGCAATCACGTCGTGCTTCACCTGGCGCTCGATCTCCAGGATGCGCTCGACTTCGAAGCTCCCCTTGCGCCGGATAGCACGCGCGGCGCTCTTGGGAATCAGGCCTGCCTCCGCCTCAACCTCCGCCGTGGCGATTTCCACTTCCAGCCATTTTTGGAATTTGTTTTGATCGGTCCAGATGCTGCCCATCTGCGGGCGTGTGTAGCGAGGAATCACGGTGGGCCTCCAAGTGGATTCAGGATTCAGGGCTCCCAAGTCAGGAGACAAAATTAAACGGCATTTGGGATTCGCGTGTCAAGGTGAAGAAGCGAGGGATTCAGGAGTCAGAATAAACATTCGAAAGTTTCTCTTCTCCGTGTTCTCTGCGCTCTACAAAAGATTGAACACAGAGGCCACCGAGAACCTTTGTGGTCTCTGTGTTGAGGCTTTCGAGGCACTGAGGACACGAAGAAGCCGGATGTGGCCAGCGACTTGTACTGTCAGACTAACTCTGGCTTCTGTCGGCTGAATCCTAAAACCTAAAGACTTCCGTCGGCCTGGTCTGACTGGCCAGGTGGAGTTTGATGAATTGGAGCCGGGCCCGCTGGGCGAGAGCCTGTGCAGCGGTGAGGCGGGCAATCTCGGGATGATTATTGGTCTCGCTCAAGTGGGCGAGCACCAGGACCTGCGCCGCGCCGTCAAATTCTTCCGTGAGGAAGTCCGCGGTGGCGTTGTTGGAAAGGTGGCCCTGACGGCTCATCACGCGCTGCTTCACGTGCCACGGGTACGGTCCGACCTTCAGCATCTCCAGGTCATGGTTGGACTCGAAAATCAGAACATGGCTGCCCTTCACGCGCTGCTTGACGATCTCGGGGACAAATCCGAGGTCAGTCACCACGCTGATGCGGATGCCCTGGGCGTCCAAAGTGAAAGCCACGGGATCCACGGCATCGTGTGGGATGGGGAAGGGAGTGACTTCAATGTCGCCGATCACAAACTTCTCGCTGGGAGCGAAGTATTCGAAGCCCGGCGGTTTTTTCCTGGTTTCTTCGTCCCGGCACACGGCCTCGCAAGTGGGGCGAGAGATATAGACGGGAAGCTTGCCGTTCGTCGCCAGGACTCGCAAGCCGTTAATGTGGTCCGTGTGTTCGTGAGAGATGACCACCGCGCTCAGACCATCGGGAGACTCGTTGATCGCTGCTAGCCGTGCGTATGTCTCCCGGCAACTGAATCCCACGTCAATCAGCAGTCGCGCCTTCTCCGTGGCCAGGAGGGTGCAGTTGCCTCTGCTGCCGCTGCCCAGCACGCAGACCCGGACGCTCATTGGGCCTCCCGAGGGAAGAAAGTGACGAGTGACCAGTGACGAGTGACGAGAGAGAAGTGACGAGTGACGAGTGACGAGTGACGAGCAACGCGCGAACGAATTGTGCCTCCAAGCCAGTCCATCTGAGTTAATCGCAATTATAACCGCATATTGGGGGAGTTGCCATCCCGAGCCCAAGCGCTACGCGTAGCGGCTCTGCCGCCCCGCCTTGCGGAAAGGCTTCGACGGTTCAAGGAGGCTCGAGATGTGTCATCCTGAGCGCAGCGAAGGATCTCTGCAGTTGTTCGTACGTCATTCAACCAAAGGCAACTGCCGGGATCCTTCGCTGCGCTCAGGATGACAGGCCTTTGATTTCTTCGCACGTGCAGGGCCTTTCCGCAAGGCAGGGCGGCAGAGCCGCATACACGATCTTCACGATTGTTTACTGCCTTCACCTTCACCCAGTTCCCGAATCCAGACATTCTGGAAGCGAACCTTGTAGTTGTGCTCCTGCAAGCGCAAGGGCATCTTGGCCGGGTGGGCCTGGTAGGGAGGCCGTTGATGATGCGCGGTGGGGCCCGTCAATTCCACATGGTCCTGGACCAGCACCCCGTTAAAAAAGACGGTGATGATAGCGGGGCGGAGGACCTTGCCATCCTTGTCAAAACGGGCGTCGTGAAAGACGACGTCGTAAGTCTGCCAGAGGCCCGGGGCGCGGCAGACGTTGACGAGAGGAGGGTACTGCCCGTACATGGCGGCCGCCTGCCCGTCAGCGTAAATCTTGCTGTGGACGGAGTCGATGACCTGGACCTCGTAGAGCGCAGCGAGAAAAACGCCGCTATTCCCAGGATCGAAAGTGTCGCCGGCCCACTCCGGCGACTGCCACTCCACATGCACTTGACAGTCGCCGAAGGATTGCTTCGTGTAGATATCGCCCGTCTTCGGAACGACCTCGAAGTAGCCGTTGCCGACTACCCAGGGCGCCGGCTCTCCTTTGGCCCCCTGCCATTGCGACAGATCTTTGCCGTTGAACAGCACAACGGCATCCGAGGGAGGCTGGTCAGGCTTGTCTCTTGCTTCGCCAGGCGTGACCACCGGGGGTTGCGGCCTGCTCATATCGTGAATCTGCCATCTCGTCAGCCCTTCCGACTGCAAGCATTTGCTCACCACCGGCGGGATAATTGCAATCATCAACGCGGCCGCTGCGGCGACCATCGTTGCTTTCAAGAGAGTATTGCGCATAGAGAATCTCCTTTCGAAGTTGTGTCCCAATTTGAAAGCAGCGCCGGCCTCCAGAGCCTGCCCGGAGCGAAGCGAAGGGTCGGCAAATGCCCCGACGGGTCGGGGCGCTACGGACTGAGTTAGGATACCATCTCCTCTCTATTCGGCGTCTGCCATGTCCGCTCAAATATGGTATAGCGAACGGATACGGAGTGCCGCTCGAAGCATGCCCAAAGCGCGGCGGACTGCAAAACGACCAAATCTGACGGGCTACATACTTGCCGCAAGTTTATCCCACAAGAATGCTCAACCTTTCTCTATAGGCAGCCGATAGGAAAAGGAGAGGTTATGCATGGCCCAACGTCGGCCACGGCCGTGGGCGTTCTTCGTTGATGACAGACCCGGGTTATGCAAGCGTCCGACCGGAAAACCCCGTCAGGCCGAGTGTGACTGCGGGACTGACTCGGGTGGGCACGAAGCCGTCGACTTGGAACGGAGGACTCTCATCTACTTTCCTATTATCCATACCCAAGCCGATATGGGAGCGCTGAGCGAGCCAATACGGCGCTTGAAAGTAAAGAGGCTGGGTCGATTAGGATGGGAGCGCAATGTGAACCGTGTCGACAAATTGTGGGCCCAAATTGAACAGGCTATCGAAAGCTTGGTTCTTAACTACGAACGGGTGCGCCTATTTCAGGATGGATTGCCGGTTTGTGGTCGCGAGGCGGAGATTGTTGCCGAGCTCGCCCAAGCGGGCAGCAGGAACCACCGGTTGCTGCTTCGCTTAGGAAAGAAAGGTGCCACGATTATGGGCACGGAATCTTCCGCGCTGCTGGTGGAGGAGTACCAGGTGGTCAAGGAAGATTTCGCCGCGCGCCGCTTCCAAGCACGAGTTGCCGGCCCGGCGCGCAGCAAAGCCTTGCGGGAATCTTTACTCAAACGACGCGATCAATACATCGCCCGCCGGATCAACGGGACGCTCCGCCGGGGAGAAACGGGCTTGATGTTCCTGGGGATGCTTCACTCCCTGGGCCCCTGGCTCGATAAGGACATTCGGGTTGTCTATCCGATTCATCAACCCCTGAATTGTTGAACAAAGGAGCCGTGACAGCCGTGGCAAGCAAGATTCTGATTGTGGACCTGAAAGAAGAGATTTCTGCCGTCCTGTTCGAGCACATGAAGCTGGAAGGATTGACCCCCGTGGTGGTCCATACGGGTGAAGCGGCCCTGGAAAAGATCCGCTCGGAACAGCCAGACACCCTCCTCGTGGATCTGAAACTACCCGATATAGATGGAATGGAGATTATGAAAGCCGCGAAGGCCCTGGACGAGGACCTTCCGGTCATCCTGGTTTCGGGCTTCCCGGATATCCAAGGCGCGGTGGCGGCCATGCGGGCGGGCGCGCACGACTACCTCGCCAAGCCCCTCAAGCGGCACGAGGTGCTGCGCGTAATCTTCCGCGCCCTGAACGAACGCGATCTCAAGCGAAAGCTCCGGCGCCTCTCCAGCCAGATCGAAGGCGGGGCCGCGCTTCGCGAGTTTATGGGGCCGAGCGACGCCGTCAAACGCTTGACCGAGGAAGTAGGCAGGGTGGCCAAAACGAACTTCAGTGTTCTGGTGCTGGGGGAAACTGGTTCGGGGAAAGAACTCGTGGCACGCGCCATTCACCAGCTCAGCTCCCGGCGGGAAGCGCCTTTTATCGCCGTGGACTGCGGCGCTATCCCGGAGACCCTGTTGGAGAGCGAATTGTTCGGGCACGAAAAGGGGGCGTACACAGGGGCGGACCGGCAGAAGGCGGGAACCTTTGAGAGGGCCTGTGGGGGATCCCTTTTCCTGGATGAGATTTCCAACATGCCTTTGGGATCTCAAGCCAAGCTTCTGCGCGCTTTGCAGGACAAGTGTATCCACCGCATCGGAGGCACGCGACCCGTCGGCACTGATGTCCGGGTCCTGGCCGCCAGCAACCAGGACCTGCGCAAACTGGCGGACAAGGGGTCATTCCGCCGCGACGTGTATTTCCGGCTGAACGAATTCGCCATCACGGTCCCCGCGTTGCGCGAGCGTACGGAGGACATCCTCTACCTGGCCAAGCGGTTCATGGACCTCGCCAACGCCGAGCTGCAAAAGAGCGTGCAAAACTTCAACCAGGCCGCGGTGGATGCCTTGTTGGCTTACGACTGGCCGGGGAATGTTCGGCAGTTGCGCTCGGTGATTCGACGGGCCGTCTTGCTGGGGGAGGACGTCATTACCGCGGAGCAATTGGCCATGGACGGAAGGGCGCGTCGGGAGGAGGGGTTGAACTACCCGGCCGAGTTACTACTCTCAGGGGCCGATCCGAGTAATCTTCCTCTCCGCGAGCTCGTGCGTCGTAAGGTTGTTGTCATCGAGCGGGAGATCTTGTGCAATGTCCTGCGCGAAGCCGGAGGCAACAAGGCGAAGGCCGCTCGACTGCTGCAGATCGATTACAAGACCATGCACACGAAGATCAGGGAATATGGTATTTCAACTGGAAACGGGGAACGAGGTGACGCATGACTGAAAAAGATAAAGGCAAGATCTCATCGGACCGGGCTGGAGGGGGTATCGGCGGACTGCTCCGGGGATTGGGCGACTTGGTGGAAAAGCTCGGCGAAATGGCCGAATCAGGTGAGACCATTTCGCGGACGGGAGAACTTCGTGGTCCCGGAAAAGAACTGAAAGGGATTTACGGGTTCACAGTGAAAGTCGGCTTGGGAGAGGAGACGCCCAAGGTCGAATCCTTCGGAAATATCCGCAGAGATGCCAAATCGGGGCGCACCGAAGTCCAGGAAGTCCGCGAACCTCTGGTCGATGTCTTCGAAGAAGCGGAGCACGTTTTGGTGGTGGCGGAACTGCCGGGGATTGGCGCCCAGGAAGTGCGCGTTGATGTGAAAGACGACGTGCTGACGATTACCGCTGAAAAGGGCGACAAAAAATACCGCAAGGAAGTTCTGCTGCCGCGCAGTGTTTCCAAAGAGAAAATCCATGTCTCATGCAACAACGGAGTGTTAGAGATCAAATGTCTCAAGTAACGAGCCGGGAAGAAAAAACGGCCGGCACCACAGACAAGTCACTGAAGCTGAGAGTCACTGAAGCCCTGAGCAAAGACGTGGGCCGAGCCTACGCGCGAATTGGGCCGGAGGACTTAACGAAGCTGGGCGTGAATGTCGGCGACATCGTTGAGGTCGCGGGCAAGGGGAAAACGGTCTGCAAGGCCATGCCCGCTTACAAAGAGATGCGCGAGCAGTCCCGGATTCAACTCGATGGGCTTAGCCGGGAAAATGCCGGAACGGCCCTCGATGAAAATGTGCAAGTGCGAAGCGTGACCTGCCAGCCGGCGGAGCGCATCGTGCTTGCCGCTACCAACATCACTCCATCGGACAGGGATCTGGACTACATCGGCAGCCGCCTCGATGGCCTGCCGGTTTGCACGGGGAGCCGCATTCGCGCCGCTCTTTTTGGGTCTCGATGGGCGGACTTCAGGGTGGATGGAACGGCGCCCAGGGGATACGTGCTGATCGTTCCTGCCACACAGTTGGTGATCGCCAAGGGAGGTCAGCCTGAGGAAACGGTGGCGGGCGGCGTTTCTTATGAGGATATCGGCGGGTTGAAGCCCCATCTGCTTCGCATCCGCGAAATGATCGAATTGCCCCTGCGTTACCCCGAGGTTTTCGAACGGTTGGGGATTGACGCGCCCAAGGGCGTGCTCCTCTACGGGCCTCCGGGTTGCGGAAAAACATTGATTGCCCGGGCCATCGCGCATGAGACTCAGGCCAACTTCTTCGCCGTGAGCGGGCCGGAAGTGATCCACAAGTTTTATGGAGAAAGCGAGGCCCACTTAAGGAAGATCTTTGAAGAGGCCGGCCGCAAATCCCCCAGCATTATCTTCCTGGACGAAATCGATGCCATCGCCCCGCGCCGCGAGCAGGTGGTGGGGGAAGTGGAGAAGCGCGTGGTGGCTCAGTTGCTGGCGTTGATGGACGGGCTTTCGCGGCGTGGCAAGGTCATCGTCATCGCGGCGACCAATCTCCCCCAAGTCCTCGACCCCGCCTTGCGGCGCCCCGGGCGGTTTGACCGGGAGATTGCGATTCCCATTCCCGACCGCAACGGGCGCCAGGACATTTTGGAAATTCATAGCCGCGGCATGCCGTTGGCGGATGAAGTCAACCTGCCTCACCTCGCCGGCATCACGCATGGCTTTGTCGGAGCCGATCTGGAAGCGCTTTGCCGGGAAGCCGCGATGATTTGCCTGCGGCGCATCATGCCCGAGGTGGACTTCGGACTGGCGCAGATTCCTTATGACCAACTCGCGAAGCTCGAAGTCAAGATGGACGATTTCCTCGAAGCCTTGCAGACTATCGAGCCCTCGGCATTGCGCGAGGTGTTTGTCGAGGTGCCCAATGTCCGCTGGGAGGACGTGGGGGGACTGACCGGAATAAAAGAACGCCTCGTCGAAGCCGTCGAGTGGCCGTTGCAGTATCCGGAGGTGTTCGCGCAAGCGGGGATTCGGCCGCCCAAAGGAATTCTGCTCTCGGGACCACCGGGCTGCGGAAAAACCCTGCTGGCCAAGGCTGCCGCCAACGAGACCAAAGTCAACTTCATTTCGGTGAAAGGGCCGGAAATACTCTCCAAATATGTGGGCGAGTCCGAGAAGGGCGTTCGCGAGATCTTCCGCAAGGCGCGCCAGGCTGCGCCTTGCATCGTGTTCTTCGATGAGATTGACGCCCTGCTCCCCAGCCGAAGCGCTGGAACGTCGGATTCTCACGTGGCGGAGAGGGTCTTGAGTCAATTCCTCGCGGAATTGGATGGGGTGGAAGAGCTCAAGGGCGTGATGGTGCTGGGAGCGACTAACCGGCCCGACATGCTGGACACGGCCATCTTGAGGCCGGGCCGTTTCGATGATGTCCTTGAACTTCCTCTTCCCGACGAAAGGGGGCGGGCCGAGATTTTCAAAATTCACCTTCACAACAAACCTGTGCGCGGCAATATCGATTTCCAGGCGCTGGCCTCGCGCACCGAGGATTTTAGCGGCGCGGATATCTATTCAGTTTGCAACCGGGCAGCGTTGCGCGCGGTCAGGCGAGCAGTTCAGTCCGGCCAAGAGCCCGCAACCGGCCGGCGTCGCGTGGAAATTGAGAGCGGCGATATGGACGAGGCGCTGGAGGAGGTTCGCCAGCAGGGCCCGCAGCATTAGGGAGGACGGCAAATGGAGACAAGCCGGCAGGTACTCTACGTTTTTTGCTTTGCTCGCCCGAACTTAGTCGGTGCCATCGAGGGTGCCGGCGTCGATGACGGCCAAACGCTGCGGGTGTTTCCACACTCTCCGTCCCTCTGCGCCATCATCTGCGAGGTGGCACAGGAGGATTTCTGCGGACCGGCAGCGGAGCAGCGCATGCAGCAACTGGCCTGGGTGGGCCCGCGCGCCCTCCGCCACGAGGCGGTGGTCGAAATGGTGATGCGTCGTTCGCCGGTGCTGCCGGTCCGCTTCGGAACTCTTTTCTCCTCACCGGCAAGTCTGGCGGAATTTCTTGAAACACACCACAAAACGATTTCCCAGTTTCTCGACCGGATGGCCAATCAGGAAGAATGGTCACTCAAGGGCCTGCTCGACAGAAGGCAAGCTGCGCAGGCCCGCATATCCGCAGGCTTGGAGTCACAGCAGGAGCTCCTTGCCAAGCTGCCTCCGGGAACACGTTACGTTCAGGAACAGCGGATCCGATCGGGGGCAGAAAAAGAATTGACCCAATGGCTGGACCAAATCTGCAGGCACGTCGCCAGTGACCTGGTGCAGCGGGCTGAGGATTTTCGCGAATGCCCGGTCGTTTCTCACAAGCCCCCAGAGAGCGGAACCGAGGTGGTGCTGAATTGGGCTTTCCTGCTGCCCCTGGGTAGCGGCCCTGCATTCCGGGCGCGAATCGATCAGCTTAATTCCAGCAACGCACCCGCTGGGCTGGTCTTGGAGATGTCGGGGCCTTGGCCGCCTTATCGCTTTGTTCCTCCCCTGTCGATGGAGGCTTCCCCATGAGTTACCTCCTCTACTGCATATTCCGCAGCACGCCGCAACCCGGCGCGCGGGTGTTCCCTGAGTTCCAGCGGCAGCCGGTGTTTGTAGTCAGTCAGGATCAGTTGAGTGCGGGGATTTCTGAGCTCCCGGAGCCGGAATCGACCCCATGCATCCCGGACCTTCTAGCTTACGAAAAGGTCATCGAATTCTTTTACCGCGAGCAGACCGTCCTGCCGCTGCAATTTGGGTGTCAGGTGGGAGAAATATCGGAGGCCCTTGCCCGGTTGGCGGAGCGTCAAAGCGAATATCTGAGTCTGCTGGCGCGCCTGGAAGGCATGGGCGAGATGGGCATCCACCTACTGTTTGAAGCGGGCGACGCCACAGTGGGGGATCCTGCGGGCTCGCAACCTCCGGACGCTCGGCGGTCGTCGGCTTCCTCTGGAACAGCCTATCTCGCCGCTCGACGCGAGATCTTTCTTAACCGGGAGCAACAGGTTGTCCGCCAGCGCCGCCTGGCGGACACGCTTTGTGAATCCCTCTGCGGGTTTTTCGTCCGTCGCAAAATGAAAATGGCGGACTCGGCCGGCAGTCCTCTGCTGTCCCTTTATTTCCTGGTACGGAAGGAGAGCATTGACGACTTCCGCCAGGCGGCTTCCCGGTTTCAGCCCGCGGCGCCCGTCAAGCTGCTTCAGAGCGGCCCCTGGCCACCTTTCAACTTCGTCGATTTCCTCAATAGGGGATCAAGCTCCCGCATATGAAGCATGCACTCTATGGAATCTGTTCCCTAGTCTGCGATTGGAGCGAAACAGACTCCCCACTACCTCAAGCAACTCCTTTTCGCTCATGGGGTGGTGGTTGACAAAGAGCTCCGCGGAGCAGTGGCCCTTGCCCTGCAAGTAAGAACGTTGCGACACGCAACAAAATCGTCAGCGTGTCTGAATTAAGACTCTGGGTAACTTGTTACCGGGAAGGAGATCTGGTTATGGCTAAGGTCCAAAAGTCAACTGACTCTTCAAGCCTGGCGGAAGTTGTGGATCGCATTCTCGATAAGGGAATCGTGATCGACGCTTGGGCGAAGGTGTCCCTGGTTGGAATCGAGCTGCTGTCGATTGAAGCTCGCGTGGTAATTGCCTCGGTCGAGACGTACCTGAAGTACGCCGAGGCCATCGGTCTCACGGCCACTGCTGCGGCCCCCGCCTAGAAATTTCAACGAGGGCCGCAAACCGTCAAGCGGGGGGCCGCAGTCTGGCCCTCCTCTTGACTGAGGATTTACCAACAAAAGGTGTAAACCAAGAAGGAGGGCGACGTGGGCAAATTGGCAGACGATGTAAGCCGATTGTGCGTAGAAATGCGAACGCTGCGGGAGAATCGCCGGACGCTTAGAAAGGAGCTCGAAGACGGCGCGAAGGATCGCCAACGCGACGTTTTTGAGTTGTGCACGGATTTTGCCGAAACCCGAGCGCGGATGGCTGAACGGACACTGGAGGCTCGCCTAGGCTTTTTGAACCACCTGAAAACTAAGGTCGAAGACCAGAAAAGGGAAATGCGCGCCGATCTTGCGGTCGCGCGGTGCGCTTGGGCAGGCCGCTGCTAGTGGCGGCTCGCCGGGCCATCCAATTTCTTGCGCGGCATGCTCGGCCGGCGGGCGTCGGGCGGGTGACGCGCGCCGCCCGACCAAGAATGAAGCACGCGTTGGATCGTCTGACGGCGCCGCGAAGGGCGACGGTCAGAAACGGGAAAGGGGAGATACGATGCACATTGTGGCTGACGACATAATTCGATTGCGTGATGAGATCCTGGCCTTGCGCGAGGGGCGCTGCGAATTGCTAGCGGATCTGGAGCAGGGAAGCAGGGATCGAAAACGCAACGTGTCTCGAACCCTGGCTCAGTTTTCCAGAGATTTGGCCACAACCGCTCGGGGGACGAAAGCCGATCGCCAGTTTATCCTCTCGGGCATCAAGCGTGCGGTTTCCGACCTCCGGAGCGGAGTGCGGGCAGACTTGGGCCACGTCAAAGAAGCCTTCGTCAACTTGAAGAGCCCGGTGGGCGATGTTTTTCGGGTGCGGAAACACCTGCAAAAACACGGACCCGCATTTTCCGCCAAGGGCAAGGAAGAGCCACATGGGTTTGAGGTTGAAGCTAAGGAAGGCCGGGCCGGCCACCCAGATGGCGGAAAGCCGGCGCGAGAGAAAGGGAAACGGCGGACTTCATCCCGGAGCCGCCGGTAGCGTGAGGCGCCAGTCCATCGACTTGAGGCTTCCCCCTCGATGAAGCGAGACGGCAGCCGAGAGGGTTAAGGGAAAGGACAGGCCGCAAATGAACGGCGACGATATGAACTCGGCCGTGCTGACCGAAGAAATTCACGCTCCGGAAGGACACAGCATTTTGCCGGAACCCAGCAAGGAGTTCGTCTTAACACCCCATGTTCAGGCCTTGACCGATCGGGCGCTGAGCTATCTCCATGTAGGCTACCCAGTCCACTTTGCCGGACCGGCAGGGACGGGAAAGACAACTCTTGCCTTGCACGTGGCCGCGCAGCTTGGGCGGCCGGTGGTGCTGATCCATGGCGACGACGAGCTGGGCGGCTCCGACTTGATCGGCAAGGACTCCGGATATCGCAAATTTAAGATGGTCGACAATTACATCCACTCGGTGGTGAAGACGGAAGAGTGCCTGAGTACCATGTGGGAGGACCACCAGTTGACCACCGCCTGCCTCCATGGACATACGCTGGTTTATGATGAGTTCAACCGTTCACGCCCGGAGGCGAATAACGCGCTTCTCGGCATCCTGGAGGGGCGAATTCTCAATCTGCCCGGTCTGGGCAGGTCAGGCGAAGGATTTGTGCCCGTCCACGAGGATTTCAGAGCGATCTTGACGTCGAACCCCGAAGAATATGCCGGCGTTCACAAGACCCAGGACGCGCTGGTCGACAGGATGATTACGATGGAGCTGGGGCACTTCGACCGCGAGACTGAAATCGAAATCACTCAGGCGAAGTCAGGCGTGCTGCGCCAGGATGCGGAGAGGATCGTGGACGTCGTTCGGGAGCTACGCGGGGTCGGGGTGGACAATCATCGCCCCACGATCCGGGCGTGTATTGCCATCGCCAAAATCCTCGCTCATCGCAACGGGAGCGCCCGCATCGAGGATCCCGTCTTCTGGTGGGTCTGCTCGGATGTGCTCAAGACGGACACCGCGAAGGTGAGGCATGACGGCAGATCCCTAATGCGGCAAAAAGTGGAAGAAGCCATCACGAAAGTCTGCGGGAATCACACGAAACACCGGAAGAACCACGTTAGGGCAAAGGCCGCGTGAGAGGAGAGCCGGTATGCCCATACCCTTGAGAGGTCTGAGGACCGTACGGACGCTGGCCGGGCGAGTGGATCGTCTGCATCTCCCCCACCGGGCCCACATTCAAATCGCCTGTCTGGAAATCGAGAAGGCGCGGCACGCGAGTGAGAGGCGAAGTGCGAGTCAACGCGTGGCGGAGCTGGATGCCCGCCTCCTTCAGATCGAGGCCCAGGAGACCAGGCTGCTGCGCAGCCTGGCGGAAGGCAAGGGAGGCCCTTGCGCCGCCGGGATCGGGCAGATGCCGCGCAAGAGTCTTGGCATCCTGAAGATCAAGTATTGACATCCGCCAGTTCGACGCGGGCGATCACGAACATCGTTTTCGGGAGCTGCGAATTCCTGTAGGGGTCGAGGGGAACTGATTTTGGAAACGGAAAAGGAAGTTCGCTGGGTGGTTCAGACGGCCGTTGTTACGGCGCTGGCCTGTTGGGGTTTTCCCCTACTTGCGCTTTTGCTGGTGATGCTGATCGTGCCGTGGAAGCCGATTTACCAAATGGCCGCATACCTCGGGAGTGTAGTGCTGGAAATCAAAGCGCGAAGAACAGTCAGGCATGCGATGAGGAAGTTGAGTGAGGAGCCCGTAGAGGTCACCTAGGCCGGAGGTTGCGATCGGACAGCGTCGAAGAGCGGGCTCACGACACGCTCCGGAGCGGCGACTTGGAGGAGAAGACATGAAAGTCAACTGTCTGGGCTGCGGCTTTAAGGTGGATTTGGACGACGCCTACGACGATTATGAGGGCCCAATCAAGTGCTTCGCTTGCGGCGCGACCCTTGAGATCCGGGCTGAACAGGGCTACCTCGGAACTGTCCGGCAAGCAAGTCTCGTATCCCACGCTACGGCCGCGGAACGTCCCGTATTTGTGGGCAAGCCGCTCAAACAACCGGCGTAGAGTGCCGGGCCCCCGGTCTCGCCTCTCGCGCTCATGGATAACCGGCAAAGCGCCGATGAATGGAAAGGCGTCTTAAGTCGCGTGGAGGAATGAGATGCGCCTGGTCGAAGAAAACCCCAACGTAACCACGCCCTGCGTAAATCTATCCGACGCCCACCTGAAAGACACCCGCCACAGCGATGCATCCCAGATTCTCCTCGGTCGCATTTTGGAACTGCACCGCGCGGGTTACGCCCCGGAGGAGATCGCCCTCCAGGTCCTCACCACCGAGCCCGAAAACGCTGCCTTCCGAGGAGCGAGGCTGGTGGAAATTATTTTGGGCTACGCGCGCGCCTGGACAAAGGAGAGAAACCAGTGAACATCAGTCACCTCACGATTGCGAAATCCGCTGGGCAGCGCCCGCCGCGGCTCGCCGCACCCAAAGGCCGGACCTACATTTACGCCATCATCACTGAGGCGCCAGGCCGGACGTTCGATGGCTTGGGTATTGACGGGCTTAAGGTTTATTCGATCGCCGCCGGGCGAGTGGCCGCTGTGGTCAGCGATCTGCCGTGTGACAAGGTTCGCCCGGAACGGGCGCGGCTTGCCGCCCATCAAGGGGTCCTGAAAAACCTTATGACAAATGTCACCCCGCTGCCCATGAGTTTCGGCACCCTGGCGGACAGCCCGGAGGCGGTTCGCAAGATGCTCTCGCGAAACCAGCCAGCCTTGCTGGCGCAACTCAGTCGCGTGGCGGATCGGGTTGAGATGGGTTTGCGGGTGGCCTGGGATGTGCCGAGCATCTTCGAATATTTTGTCGAAATCCATCCGGAACTGCGTGTGGCGCGGGACCGCTTCCTGGCTGGACCTCGCGAGCCCACCCAGGAGCAGAAGATCGAGGTGGGTCGGATGTTTGACCGCCTTCTCAACGAGGACCGCGATGCTCACGCCGCCAAAGTGGAAGAAATTCTGTCGCCGCGGTGCTCCGAGATCGTGCGAACGAAGTGCCGTACGGAATGTGAAGTCATGAATCTCGCTTGTCTGGTTGAGCGCGCGGCGCTGGCCGAGTTTGAGAGCAGTGTGTTTGAGGCTGCAAAACAGTTCGATAACAACTTCGCCTTCGACTTCAACGGGCCCTGGGCGCCCCACAACTTTGTGGCAGCGGGCGTTGAACTGTAGGGGCACGGCTCGCCGTGCCCTTGGGATGACCATGGTATCCCAAAGAAGGTAGTGCAAGCTCTATCTTCCTTGGGATGACCAACGTACCCCAAGAGGGTGGCAAGCCCTACCCCTACAAATGAACGGGGGTAAGCGCCTATGGTGCTGGTGGACGACCTATTAATGCTTCCCATGCGCAGCGTGCTTTGGATCTTCTGTGAGATTCACAACGCCGCTCAGGAAGAGCTTGTCAACGAATCCGAGTCCGTCACCGCTGAACTGAGCAACCTCTATATGAGGCTGGAAACCGGGAGAATTTCAGAGGGCGAATTTGCGGCGGAGGAGAAGATCCTACTCGACCGATTGGACAGAGTGCAGGAGCGCGAGGGCAGCCTCGAACCGCCGGAAAGCCCCAAAGCGGCGCCAGTTCGCCGGAAGAGGGCGCCGGCCGCGTGAGGGCGCATCGAATGCGCGGAGAATATGTCCGCTCCAACTTTTTTGGAAAGGCAAGGCCTCCAACTGCTGATCTTCGGCGGCAAAGGTGGAGTGGGCAAGACCACCTGTGCTACCGCCGCGGCACTGAAATTTGCCAACACTTCACCCCAATCTTCATTTCTCCTGGTTTCCACTGACCCGGCTCACTCTCTCATGGATAGCCTGGCTGGGCATCATCCCCCTGACAACTTAAGAGTTCTCGAACTTGATGCGGGCAAATACCTCGCCGATTTCAAGAAGCAGCACAACGGTAAACTTCGGGAAATCGCTGCACGCGGAACGTTTCTGGATGACGACGAGATCAGCCGCTTTTTGGACCTATCGTTGCCGGGCTTGGATGAACTGATGGCCTTTCTGGAAATCGCGGCGTGGGTCGAAACAGGCGCCTACGATTGCATTATGGTCGACACTGCCCCGAGTGGCCACACACTCCGCCTGCTCTCCATGCCGGAATTCCTCCGCAAATGGCTCGGCATGCTGGAAGCCCTCCTGGCGAAGCACCGTTACATGAAATGGGTTTTCTCGCACTCGGCTCGCCGCGACGAACTCGACGCCTTCCTCGAGGAATTGGGCGCATCCGTGAAGCGCGTGGAAGCGTTGCTCCAGGATCCTGCCCGAAGCCGATTCGTTCCGGTGATGGTCGCGGAGGCAATGAGCCTTGGCGAGACGGTCTCGATTGTGAACGAGGTGGACCGTCTCCGCATCACCGTCACCGACGTCCTGGTCAATAAAGTCTTTCCCGAAAATTCGTGTGTGGTCTGCCGGAACGAGCGCTTCCGGCAGGTTCAGGAATTGAGAAATCTCTTTCGACAAACGAGTTGGTCGAGGTTTGAGGTCTGGATCGCCCCTGTTTTCACCGAAGAGGTTTGCGGGCAGAAGGCCCTGGAGTCTTTCTGGGAGAAGATCACCCGGATAACCGGGGCTCCTTCGCTGCCGCCGAAAGCACCCGCGCCCCCGCAGGTTGCGGTGGAATCGCGCGTGGAGCACCCGCGCCCGGGGGCGAGCCTCTTGATCTTCGCCGGCAAGGGCGGCGTGGGAAAGACGACTTTGGCCTGCGCCACGGCCCTGCAAGTGGCGCAAGACAGTCCCGGGAAGAATGTCCTTCTGTTCTCGACCGGGCCTGCTCATTCGTTGTCAGGTTGTCTCGAGATGCGAATCGACTCACGGCCGAGGGTTGTCGTGCGCGGCCTTTCGGCGATGGAGATTGACTCCCAGGCGGAGTTTGAGGCTTTGAAAAAACAATACGCGGGCGACATTGAGAAATTCCTGGCGTCGGTGTCGCGCAGCTTTGACTTGACCTTTGACCGCGAAGTCCTGGAGCGGACTTTGGATCTCTCTCCCCCCGGCCTGGACGAAGTCATGGGGCTGACCCGCGTCATGGCCCTGCTCGCCTCAGGCCAATACGACACCCTGGTCCTCGATTCCGCCGCCACCGGTCACCTGATTCGTTTGCTGGAGCTTCCGGAAACGGTGGACCAGTGGCTTAAGGCATTCTTCGACTTGTTCCTCAAATATCCGCAAGTCTTCCGATTTACCAAGTTCACCCAGAGGCTGGTGGAAATTTCAAAAAACCTCAAGAGATTGAAAGGACTGCTGAGCGATCCCTATGGGTCAGCGGTCTACGCGGTCAGCATTCCAACCGATATGGCTTTTGAGGAAACACGCGACCTCCTGGCCGCCTGCGACCGGCTGGGTATCGGCGTGGCGGGCTTGTTTCTTAACCTTGTTACTCCCCCCAGCGATTGCGAACTGTGCTCCGCGCTGTGCCGCAGAGAGGCTCGGGTGGGAGACAAGTTCCACCAAACTTTTTCAGGCAAGGAGATCACGATGGTACATCGTCAAGGTGAAATCAGGGGGATCAGCCGGTTGGCTGAATTGGGGGAGGCCATTTATGCAGGCACGCGGGAGCAATCGCCGGTCTATGTCAATTGAAAACGGTCCCTGGGATGCCCCGCCCGCGATCGCCGGGCCCTCGCTGGATGATCACGCGCGGGTGTGCCTGTGCGAGGTGCTCGACCGGGTCCTGAACAAGGGTGTTGTCCTGGCCGGCGATCTGACCATTTCGGTCGCAGACATCGACCTGATCTATCTGGGGCTGGAGGTGGTTCTCACCTCGGTTGAGACCGCGCGAGATGGGCTTCGCCGGGCACCCGCGGGACACGTCGTCAACTGGACAGCCGGAACGGAGGAGCCCCATGGAATCATCTGAGCACGCGCGCGTTGAGTCGGAGGCGCTGGGCGACTTCGCTCGCGTGATGGCCGCGGGCCCCCTCGCTCGGGCATTGGACGAGAAACAGCGCCCGCCCGCTCGCTTGAAGCTCGATGCGACGAATGCCAAAAACGGGCTCGGGCAACTGGTGCTGACTGTGGTGAAGCTCTTGCACGAATTGATGGAGCGCCAGGCCATCCGCCGCATCGACGCCGGTTCTCTAACTGACCAGCAGATCGAACGACTCGGAATCACCTTGATGAGGCAGGCTCAGGAAATTGATCGTCTGCGAAATGAATTTGGCCTCGAAGAAGAGGATCTCAACCTGGATCTTGGCCCGCTCGGAAAGCTTTTGTAAAAGGAGAAGCTATGGCGCAGCAACGCAGCCTGTCTCACTCAGTTGAAACTTCTACACTCTCAGACGTGCTGGAGCGGGTGTTGGACAAAGGGATCGTCATTGCCGGGGATATCCGGGTGAAACTGGTCGACATCGAACTTCTGTCGGTTCAGATTCGCCTGGTCATTTGCTCGGTCGACAAGGCCAAGGAGATGGGGATGGATTGGTGGGTCAACAACCCGATTTTCCAAAGGCAAGCTGGCCAAGAATCCCTGGCGGGCTCGCTCGCCAGCATCGAGGAAAGAATGGCAAGGCTGGAGGCCTCTTTCAGCAAGAAGGATCGGATGAACGAGCCCTCCCTGGCGAGCGCCGTTCGTCAAGGCTAGCGCGAGCGAGCACTGAAGAAAACGCAAGCCGACGAGCCGCTTCCCTCCGCCCGGCCGCTGCGGGCGCTGATTCTTGAGCAAACCCCTCCCGGTGTGAGCGAGCGCCGGCGGCCGTTCAATCCGCGGCGTTTTTGTGTGTTAATGCCTGTCGCGACGATGCGGCTTCACGTCGGTCTTGCGCTCACGCATTGCCTGCCCGCCCGGGTGGGCTCGGCGTCACGCCGGCTTACTGTCCGTCTTGAATCGAGCGAAGATCATCGAGCTTGGTGTTAAAGGAGATAGCGCCACAGTGGTAGAATCTAGATTCTAAACCCTCGCGGTTGAACAAGCCATTTCTTGTGTTATGATTAGCTGGATTTGAGCGGCGGGGGTAATTCAGCGGTAGAATGCCAGCTTCCCAAGCTGGACGTCGCGGGTTCGATCCCCGTCCCCCGCTCCATCCTTTCAACACCTTAGAGAAACTGGCCGAAGGGCGTACTCCAGTTTACTCCATTACATGACGCGCAAGGCCGATTCGAAGGCGTTTAAGGCTTCCTTGCGAGGGCCGAGCGCGGTCGTGGTGTAAACATTCAAATCTACGTCAACTGAGTGGCCGAGTTGGTCGGCCACTGTCTTGGGATCGACCTTAAGTTCTCGCATTAGTGAAGCGTGCGTGCGCCGCATCACCTGGAAATTCACCCATTCGAGGCCGACGGGCTTCAGCCGGGGCGCTATCCATCGCCTCCAGCAAGTGTCCGTCGCAAGTGGGGTCTTTCGTGTCTCAGAAGGGAAAACCCATTCCTCAAATCTCCGAATTTCCAGTCTTCTGTTTGGGCCTTGCTGCTGCGTGTAAATTGGGGCCAGAATTTCCGCCAGCTTGTCTTGTGCTTGGGACTTGGTGATCTTGCCCGCTTTCCCAAGCGCCTTATTTCGGCGGTGCCCCCCCTTCCACCATGGGGCTATCCAACGTCCACGAACTACTTTCAAATTCCCTTGCTGATGCCGTTTACGACTCATGAGATTCTCCTCCCATGGGTCCGTCGGCGTCGACTTCCGGCACGGGCATCATACCATCAACAGACCCTTTCTCATTGAGGCGTTTCCAACGCTCCAGGGCGCTACGGCGTACCAACTTCCTTCGGCCCATATGGATTGCCGGTGATGGAGAGACAGGCTTCCCAGTGCACCCGAGACATTAAACCTCGCGATACCCGGAACCGTCGCCCCGAACCGGAACATGCCGCCGCCGATTCCCAAAATGTAAAACAGTGCGTCAAGTTCGCGCCCCCATGCATAAACCGCAGACTCTCTGGAAAACGAGGTCAGCTACCCGCTCCGTGGGTCCAGCCGGTCAGTCCGCGTATAGATAAGAACGTACGCGCCACCAGAGGGTCTCGGCAGGATAGCCGCACTTTTTGGAAGGCAGGTGCACTCGCTCCATTCGGGCGCATCCCCAACGCAACGCAGCTTTGATCGAGTCGGCGATAAGGCCGTTATACATCCAAGTGGAAAGTAGCGCAGACCCAGACATCCCAGAACCCCGTATCTAGGGAGTTTGCATGCGAGTGGCAGTTCAACGGTTTCGACAAACCGTCAAATCTGAACTGTGGTAGGTCTACACTAGGCCGTCACCCAGGACCTACGTTGGACGGTGGGGGCTACCTGGGAGTTTGATTTGCACTTCGACTTCGCCGGAGGCTTCACTGACCCCGAAGGAATTGGCGTGGTTCCGCCACCTGTCTCAAGCACATTTCCACTGGAGGACTCCGGAAGCGGTCGAAATCGACACCAGCGCCGGGTGGCCAAAGAGGGTTCGGGACTTCTTTAGGCGGCCACGAGATCCGCCCGGATTCATCATCGGCCCAGTTCCACTCCCTTGGACTGAGCCTCGCAAGTCTGCGCTTGTTGGGCGAGGCGGGTTTTCATCCGGCGCGACTGCTCCGCCGTGAAATTCAATTCAGCGCGGCCTCCCATGGTGAAGTCATGGTCAGACCAGTGGGCGCGCATGATGCCGCTTGGGGAATGCGCTTTCGCGCCCAAGAGCAGGTGGCCAATCTCGTGGGCCATGACTCGGCCTAGGAGGACTGGCGTCGCGGCACGTGGGCCGCTCGACAATTTACTGATGCGGTCATAGAAGACGCTCGCCATAACGCTTTCGCCAGTGTTGTACAAGAGCGTAAACCCGAGTGAGTCTGGCGATTCCTCGAGCGCGGCAACCATCGCCTTGGGCATTATCTGCAGGATATAGCTGTTCGCTTGGCATGCTGATTGGCGATTGGGGGAGTAGTCCCCGTCGGCGGGCGGCCCCGACCAAAGCACCCAACGTGTGTCCACGTCGGCTTGCGCGAGGATTCTGGTGGCTTCACCTTCAGCATCCGACAGTGTCGAAGGATTCAAATGGGCGTAATCATAGACCCTTAGGGTAATCGCCCATGTGCCCTTTTCGGTGTTTGGGGGATTCTTTGCCAAAGCCAGCGTGCCGGATTCTGTGGCCGTGAGTGCCACCAAGCCTGCTGCCCAGGCCAAATAAGTTGCTAGACTTCCTGCCTTGTTTGTTTTGATCATGTCGCCCTCCTCCACGAACTCGCGTGCTGAGGGCGACTTTGGGCTTGGCGGGCGGGTACCTCAATGCAACAGCTCTTACGCCTGGATTACTTCTTAGCGACGGGCTAACTAACTGGCAGGAATGGTGGTTGCTGGTGTCTTCGAAGTGGTTTACGCCCGTGGCGAGAACGCTTAAGGGGCTGCGCACTGCCGGAACCTGGAGGGTATGGAGGGTTCGCTCTCACCCGCGAACGGCTGGATCCCCCTTGAATTGCCAACAACGCGGTGGTAGAGTCGGGGGCAGTAGCCCGCAGGACCTCCTATGCAAATCACGCCGCGCGCCCATGTTGTGCGTCTGGGGCCCTTCCGATTGGACCTCAAAGCCGGGGAACTGCACAAGGAGGGGCGCAGAGTGCGCCTGCAGGAACAACCCTTCCGGGTTCTCCAAATGCTGGTGGAGTGTCCGGGTGAGGTGGTGACGCGGGAAGAGCTCCAGAAGAGGCTTTGGCCCAACGACACCATCGTGGAATTCGACCACAGCATCAACGCCGCCATCAAGAGGTTACGGGACGCGCTGGGTGACACGGCGGAGGAGCCGAAGTACGTGGAGACGGTAGCCCGCCGGGGCTACCGGTTGGTGG
>Ga0187891_1000729_pt1 | contig 31644 bp, 32 predicted proteins | sample June2016WEW_21_4_FD_132990 | JGI IMG/M metagenome (GOLD analysis project Ga0187891, IMG submission 132990) | Peatland microbial communities from SPRUCE experiment site at the Marcell Experimental Forest, Minnesota, USA - June2016WEW_21_40 | ecosystem: Environmental > Terrestrial > Soil >... | reverse complement strand
GCCCTGGGTGGCCCGGGTGAGCAGGGCCACCCGGTGTTCGGGCACGGCGGTGGCGAGCGCCGCCTCGCGGCCGGCGAGGAGCCGCCGGAAGTCGCAGCTGACCAGGTCGGGGTTCAGACCGTAGACGCCGGCGTGGAAGGGGAGGGGATCGATCGTCTGATCATCGAGCGCCTGGCGCAGCGCCAGGCGGGTGCCCCGCGTCCCCCTCACGAACCGGCTTCGCCAGATCTGATCGGTGCTCCCCGCCCCCAGCGCATCGACGATCTCGTCCTCGGTGAGCTGGCCGCGGATGGCGAGCAGGGCGAGCACCTGGCGCCCGGCGTCGGGGAGGGCCTTGAGCAGCTCCTCACCATCGACCAGCACCCGGACCGCCCCGTACAGGCAGAGGTCGACGCGGCGGGGCTCGAGGGACGGCGGGATGACAAGGACCGGGGCGGGCGTGGCGGGGGGCGCGGGAGCGGAGGCCGCGCGGGTCGCGCCATCGCCAGCCGCAGCATCGAGGACGGGGAGGGCGTCGATGTCGGAGATGAGCGAGGGTCCCTCCCACGGGTTCGTGTCGCGACCCTGCTCGGCCGCGGTGAGGTCGGGGACGAGGTCGGGGCCCCGGCCTGCCGCGATGACGGCCAGCAACTCATCCGCCTCCGCCCGGCTCAGCGTGTGCAAGGTGCGTGCGTCCCCCAGCCTGCCAGCGCTCGTGGCATCGATTGTGCCGTCGTCGGCGACCTCGACGGGGTCGGCCCACGCCGCCCCGGCGAGGGGGCCGACCACCACGACGGCGATCGCGAGATCCCGGCTCGCCTCCACCGCTCTGGCGAGCCGGTCGAGGTCCAGTTCCGACGTCTCGATCGCCTCGGCCGGGAGGACGGCGAGCACCGCGGGTAGGGGATCGGGGCCGCCCAGACGCTCCCTCCAGCTGGCCATGTGGTCGCCGTCGAGCGCGGAACGCTGATAGCGAACCTCGCCCTCCAGGCGCTCGAGGAGCTGGTCGGCGGTGAGGAGGCTCACGCCCGGGGTGCCGTCCGGCGGGGCGATGAGCGCCGCCCGCGCCGCGCTGGCGACGATCACCTGCGCGTCGTAGGAAGGGTGGTGGGCCAGGAACGAGACGATCAGGGCCCGCGCAGCCGCCCGCCCACCCGCTCCGGCAAGGACGAGTCGGTGAAGTGCGTCGATATCCACCGTGGCGTCGCCGTCATCACCGGCGCGCCGGCCGACGACCACACGCCCGGGGACAGCCTCGATCGCCTCCAGCCGAGACTGCAGGGCGAGCGCCGACGTGGACGGCGCCGGGCCCTCCTGGGCGCTGCTGGTGGCGGTGGCGAGCGCGGCCCGGAGCCGGGCCACGCTGGGGCGGCGGGCCAGCAGAGCGACGCGGAATCCTCCCCGATCACCGGGACGCCGGCGCCAGCGCTCGTACCGCTGGGCGGCGAGCAGCAGCCCACCGAGGGCAGCGGCGGTGATCCCGGCCAGCACACCGGCCTCGGCGAGGGTGACCACCCACGAGTCGGCGGATGCCGGCGCGCGCACGGCGGGCTTGTCCGTGGCCATGGAAGCTCCGGTGCCAGGTTCAGACGCCGGCGCGCCGCCGGCAGGGACCGCCGGCGCGACCGGCGCGAGGGAGGGGGCGAGAGACGGCAGCGCCGGTCTGATGTCGTGCGGGGCGGCGCCAGACGCCGGCGCGACGGCCTGGGTTGACGTCGGGGGTGCTGCCGGTCCGGACGGTGCTGGGCCCGGAGGCTCCAGCGCGGGGACCGCGAGCTCCCACCCTGGGTCGATCAGGCTGGGGTCGGTGAACGCCTGCCCGTTGTCCTCTGTCTGGCCCTGGTCCGCGCCCCAGATGCGTGTCCAGTCCTGGGGGTTCCCGTACTCCCGGCCGGCGATCGCCCACAGGGAATCGCCGCGCCGGACCTCCACCTGCTGCTCCGCGCTGAGCGCCGGCGGCGCCGCCGTCGCAGCCGATGTGTCCGCGGAGCCGGCCGCGGGTGTCTCCACCGGCGGTGGGGCCGCGGCGAGAGGCGACAGGTTCGGGACCTCGAGCTCCCACCCGGGGTCGATCAGGCTCGGGTCGGTGAAGGTCTCCCCGTTGTCCTCGGTCTGCCCCTGGTTGGCGCCCCAGATGGCAGGCCATTCCTGGGGGTTGCCGTACTCCCGGCCGGCGATCGCCCAGAGGGAGTCGCCGGGCTGGACCTGGACCTCCTGGTCCGCCGGGGGAGAGGGTGAGCTCGAGAGGAGCGAGGCGCCGGCACCCCGCGTGGTGACGGGGGGCGCGGGCTGGTAGACGGCGGTGACAGAGGTCCGGGGGGCGAGCCCGGCGGCGAGCGGTGTGACCGACGGGGGTGGGACGGCTCGGGAGGTCATGAGCTGGAGGCCCACGAAGACAGATGCCAGAAGGGCGCCGGCGAGCAGCTGACCGGGCCCGGTGACGCGCCCTCGGCGACCGGAGGAGCGCCGGACGAGCGACACCGCCTCGGTGACCAGGCACCACATCAGGTAGGCCCAGAGCAACCAGCACACGAGTGCCAGGAAGTAGAGGAGTGCGGCAGTGGGGATGCCCTGGGTCTGGAGCTGGTTGACGACGTCGCTCCACGATGGGACAGATCGCGGGAAGCCAACCCCGAACACGAGGCCCAGCGGGACCCCGGCGACGAGGAGGAGCAGGCCGAGGCTGGCCCCCAGCAGCCGGCCGAGGCCGGCGAGGCGGCGCAGAAGTAGAGAGGGGCCGCTCATGGTCCAGTGCCCTCCTGCGGCTCGGCGGTGGCCGTGCCGGTGACCGGGACGGTGTTGATGCCGATGACGCTCAGCAGGTACGGCTGAACCACGGAGGTGACCGTGACCGTGACCATGTCCTGAGCGCTGACGGTGACCACCGCCGTGTCGCCGGTGGCCGCCATGTAGTTGGCGACCGCCTGTTGGGCGGCCGCGACGTCGACGACGGTCTCGCCCTGGCCCCGCAGATCGGCGACACTCAGCGCATCGGCACCGGCCCGGGCCGCCTCCTGGGCCTCGTCCCAGGCCTGCTCCCGGGCCCCGAGGATTCGGCCGCCGTCCACGGAGAGGCCGGCGAGCAGCACCAGGCCGAGGGAGCACCCCGCCAGGAAGAGGGTGACCTGTCCCGACTGGCGGTGGGAGCGTGTGCCGAGCCGCATGGCTATGTCACCCGGAAGAGGTCGACGGGCGAGACCGCCCGACCGCTGACGGTGACGCTGCCAGGGAGCGGCAGCAGCAGGAGGTCGGAGTACGAGACCTGACAGGTGACGGTGACGGTGACGGTGCCGCCCGGGACGAAATCGCTCACATCGGCGGTGTCGGTCGCGCCGCTGCAGGCGGCTCCGGCGCCCTGGACCGAGGCCTGAGCAGCGCTCTGGGCCGCGGCCTGGGCCTCCTCGGGGTCGCCGGCGAGGGACGCCGCCCGGGCCGCACTGTATGCGGCGGCAGAGGCGTAGGCCTGGGACTGGGCGTGGCGGCCGCCGGCCACGCCCAGCTCGGCCAGCAGCAGCACCGGCAGCATGAGGAGCGACATCTCGAGGGTGGCGACGCCCCCATGGCGTCGACGCCCGCTGCGGGAAGCAGGTGTCGGGATCACCCTGGGAGCCCCTCGATGGGAGCGGAGGCCGACGCGCTGACGGAGACCGGGATGCCCGGCACCAGCTGCTCCGACTGCCCGGTGACCGTCACCGTGACCAGGCCGCCGCTCTCGGTGACGCTGGCGCCGGGTGCGACCAGCACCCCTGCGCCCATCTGCGAGGCGGCGGAGATCGCCTCGCCCCTGGCCCCGGCGGGGCTGCCGCCCACCTGTGCACCCACCGCGACCCCGCTCTCCGCGGCGGCCAGGGCGACGTGGTCGGCCTCCTGCCAGAGCGCGGCCTGGCAGCTCACCGTGACCAGGAGCAGCATCACCGGGGTGAGGATGGCCATCTCGATCGTGGCGATGGCGCGCTCGGCCGCCCGCCCGCGACGGCGGGACAACGGAGTGGCGGCTCGGTGTAGGCGCGGACCCATCGTGGGTGAGCCTCAGGACCCGCCGGTGATGGCCGACTCGTTGGCCGTGATGACGTGGTACAGGATCGCGGCCAGGGCGACGGCCGCGACCACGATGACCCCCGCGATCACCGCCACCTCGGTCGTCTCCATGCCGTGCTCGCCCGAGCGCCGACGCTGGCGAAGATCGTCCACCTCGGCGATGAGGATTTCGAGTGCCCACTGCAGCATGTCCTGTTCCTCCCTTCTGTGTTGGCGTCTTAGGGGCGGCCCGCCTCGACACGGGACGCGGGCAGATGTGCAGCACTCACGGCGCTGACACCAGCAGGTGCGCGAAGCCGGGCAGCACGATGAAGAGCGTGTAGCCGAGGAAGAGCATCACCGTGGCCGCGGCCATCTTTTCGCTGGCCACCCGGTCCTGCCCCTCGACCTCGGCGAGGCGCCGCGTGCGCAGGGTGGTGGCGAACGTGGTGAGCGACTCGGCCACCCGGGCCCCGTCATCACCCGCCAACGACACCCGGGCACCCAGCTCCTCGAGCTCCTGCACCCCCAGCTCGGCCCCGAGCCGGGAGAGCAGGGTCCAGGGCGTGTCGGCCCCGAAGCTCGCCTGGCGCAGCGCGCTGCGCAACTGCTCGAAGCCCCATCCCGAGCCGGCCTGCGCACCCGAGCGCAGTGCTGTCTCGAGGCCGCTGTCGGACGTCAGTGAGAGGGCGACCACCTGGGTGAAGGCGGCGAGAACCTGGCGGAACTCCGACCGCCGCTCCCGCGCCTCTGAGCGGACCACCAGGTCTGGCAGGAAGAACCCGCCCACCCCTAGCAGGACGGCGATCCACAGCGGCACCAGTGGGGGCAGCGAGAGACCTGCGGCGAGCAGCACCACCGCGCCGGCGACGGGAAGCAGCAGGCCGGCGATGGCGACGCCCACTCTCTCGGACCGGTGGCGCTCCGGGCTGCGTCCCAGGATGGCCAGGTCCTGGGCGCTGACCAGGCCGGTCAGGAGGCGGGAGCGCTGGGGATGGCCCTCCGGCACCAGCCGTCTCGCGATCGGGCTGCCCAGACGGATCAGAAAGCCCGGAGGGGTCTCCGCCGGAGTGGCGATCGGCGGCGGCTCGGGCTGGAGCCGCAGCCGGCGCAGGGCGTCGCCGAGCGCGAGCTGGGGCGGAAGGAATCCGAGGACGATGACCCACAGCCCCAAACCGGCCCCGGCGCCGAGAACGAGCGCTGCGGTCACCGGAGCTGCGCCTCGGTGTCGAGCGACAGCAGCCGCGGCGGCGACGCGCCCCGGGTGACCCGCTCCATCAGCCACAGGCCGCAGGCGAACACGCCGACGACGACGGTGAGAAGCAGCTCGCCGAGCGGGGTAGAGTAGATGGCGAGGTAGTCACCGTGGAGGAGGGCGATCCCTCCGGCCAGGAGGAGCGTGATCCCGATGATCACCCGGGCGGTCCAGCGCAGCCCCGAGCGTCCGGCCTCCACTCGCCCGCGCAGCTCCAGCTCCTGTCGGGCGGACGCCGCGATCGAGCTCAGCACCGAGGCGAGATCTCCCGAGCCGCGCACCAGCAGCCCCATCACCACCTGGTCGCAGACCGGATCGGCCACCCTCTCTGCGAAAGCCCGCAGGGCGTCGTCCAGGGAGAGCCGTCCGAGGTTGCTGACCAGGATGTCGGTGTCGGCGCGCAGTGGCAGAGGCGCGACCGAGGCGGTGACCTTGATGACCGTCTCCAGGCCGTGGGCGCTGCCGGTCAGCGTGTCGCGGAGCATCTCGCACCAGGCGGGCAGGGCCTCGGCCCGGGCCAGGTGAGCGCGCTGCGCCTGCCGGTTGCGCCGGATCGCCGGCAGCGCCAGACCGGCGGCGAGCGCCGCGAGCCCGGCCACCACCCAGCCGGTGATCAGCCCCACCGCCACCCCGGCGATCACACCCAGCCCCCCCTGGACCAGCCAGCCCTCCGGATCCGCCCGCCAGCTGCGGCGACGGCGACGGAGGGCCCCGCCCGCCGCGCCGTTCTGGCGCAGGGCGGCGACGAGCAGGGACACACCCAGGCCGAACCCCGCGCCGAGCAGGATGCTGAGCGCGAGCACGGTCACACCACCCCCAGGTGGGTGGGGCGGTACCCAGCCTCGTGCAGGCGCTGGCGCCGCTCCGAGCTGAGGGGGACGGGCGTGGCGTGCTGCCCCTGGCTGTCGATGCAGCTCACCTCGTTGGTCGTGACCGTGGGCCCGCGGAAGCCGCACACCTCCCGGACGGACGACACGACTCGGCGCTCGTTGCCCCGCTCGTCCAGGCGGCGCTCCACGTGCAGCACCAGGTCGATCGAGCTGGCAATGAGCGGCGCCGAGGCCTCGAAGGGCAGTCGCTCCGCTCCCATCAGGATGTACGTCTGGAGCATGGCCAGGGCGTGTGCCGAGGAGCGAGCGTGAATGGTGCTGAGCGAGCCGGCGGCTCCCCCCGCCGCCACCGACATCAGCATGGGGAGCGCCTCCTGAGGACCTCGCACCTCGCCGACGATCAGCACGTCCGGCGACATCCTGAGCGCCTCCCGGAACAGGTCGCGCGAGCTGAGCTCCCCGCGCCCCTCCAGGTTCGCGGCCCGCGTCTGCATGGCGACGCAGTCGGGATGGGCCTCCACGTCGTCGTCCAGGTGCAGCTCGAGGGTCGCCTCGATGGAGACGATGCGGCGCTCGGGGGGGATGGCGGTGGCCAGGCCACGCAGGGTGGTGGACTTCCCGGCGGCGGGGCCGCCGCAGACCATGACCGTCTGCTGGGCCAGGATGGCGGCCTCCACCAGCTCCCGGTCGGCCGGGTGGAGGGTGCGCATCCGCACCAGGTCGTCGAGACTGAGGCGCATCAGGCGGTGGCGACGGATCGTGACCGTCGGAGCGCGCACCACGTCGCGCATTGCGTGCAGGCGCGAGCCGTCGCGCAGCGTGAGGTCGAGCGCCGGATGCGCGGAGTCCCACGGCCGCTCCGCGAGGCCCTCGCGCGCGGCCAGGCGCTGGATCAGACGGATCAGCTCCTCGGGCGAGTCGGCGATGGGGTGCTCCAGGCGCCGGCGCGTGCCATCGGAGCGGTGCAGGAAGACCCGATCCGGGCCGTTCACCACGATGGTCTCGGTGTCGGGATCGTCCAGCAGCGGTTGCAGCTCGCCGAGGCCGAAGAGCCGGTCGAGGACGGATCGCCGCAGTGTGTGCTCCTGATCGCGGCTGAGCGGCTGACGGGCCTCCGAGAGCCGCCGCTTGACGTCGTGAGCGCACCAGGCATCGAGGTGCTGTTCCGCCGCGCTCCTGATCTGGGCGGGGGTGAGGCCACCGCCGGCCCGCTCGTCGGCGCGCAGCCGGGTCTCGACGTCCTCCAGTGCCGCCCTCACCTCGTCGTGCAGGGCGATCACGGGACCGCCTCCGCGAGGGGCGTGGGAGCAACCGGCGCGGACTGCGTCTGGCCCAGCACCCCGACAATCGCCGCGCACGCTGGGCGGGCCGCGCGGAAGAGCGCCGAGCGGTCGGGCCGCGAGCCGCTGGCGCCGCCCACCACCTCGGCTGCTGCCGGATCGTGGGGCAGGCTGCCGATGACGCGGAGGTCCATGGTGTCGCCGATCTCCTCGGGAGAGTACGGTCCGCGTCCCGAGAGCAGCGCCAGGACGTCGACATCCAGGGATCGGAGCGTGGGGAGCCAGACGTTGAGGTGCTGGAGAGCGGCGAGCTCGGGCCGCACCACGACCACCACGAGGCCACAGCGCTGGACGAGGCGCAGGACCGCGGTGCGCTGGCGCATAGCGGATGCCTCCAGCCGTCCGCAGTCGACGATGAGATCCCCTGGTGCCTGGGCAAGCCGCGGCAGATCCTCGGCCAGCCGGTCGAGTGGGAGGCGCATCTCCTCGGGGGAGGTGGGGGCAACCAGCACCCGCAAGCCCCCCGGCAGCTCCTGAGTGTGCCCGGCAACCTGGTCGCCGGGGCCGAGGGGGTCAGCGGGCCCCGAGCGCTCCAGCTCCGCGGCGAGGCTGACCACCCCCGGGATCACCTCCAGGCCGAAGCGAGCGGCGACGTCGCCGCCACCGGGGTCGCCCTCCACCACCACCGGGACCCCGCGCCCCTCGGGCCAGACCGCGGCCAGGGTCAGCGCCGCGGTCGTGACGCCCACAGATCCCTTGGCCGCGAGGAGGGGGACGATCGCCACGGCGGTCAGCTTCCCGGGGGGACCAGCGCCAGGCTGACGTTGCCGGCGGCCGCCGCCGTGGTGACCGTCTGGACGTCCGAGGCGGGGAGGCTGAGCGAGACGATGACCCCCTGGGTGATGGCGCTGTCCGATGGGGTGTCGACGGCGGTGACCGTGGCCGACACTGGCGTCGTGGCTGCGGGAGTCGCGGAGGGCGAGAGCCCCGTCGACTGCGTCTCCGGCGTCGTGATCACCACCCAAACCGCGGCCCCGGGGGCCAGGGAGGGCGGTGCGTCGCCCGGCTTGATGAGCACGGCGACCACGGCCTGGCCCGCCGGCGGCGGCACGCTGCCCAGGTCGGCGGCGATCAGGGGCGCGCCTGCGGGCATGGCCACCGCGGCGGGCCGCCCGATCACGGTCGACTCGTTGCCGGCGGTGATAAATGCGATGCCACTGGTGCCCGTGGAGACGGTCGCCAGTCCCAGGTCGGAGGCGCCGATGACGTCCCCGACCTGGAGCGGGTGGGAGAGCACCAGAACCTGGTACTGCTGACCGACCTGAGTGAGGATGGTGCCGAAGCCCAGCGCGCAGGCCACCACAAGGAGCAGCCCGAGAATGGCGAGGGGTATCCGAACACGGCGCGGGCGGGGCCGCAGCCGCGAGACGGTTTCCGGCGGCGACGCTAGGTGCAGATTGCTCATCGTTACGGGTTCGGGACGGTCACCGTCCCAATCTCATCGACGGTGACCGCCGTGGTTGTCGACGGGCCGGGGATGTCGCCGAGGTCACCGCCGCCTGCCACCCCCACCGAGGTCCAGGTCACGTCGTACTCGATGGTCGTGGTGATGGTGAATTGCTGGTTCGGCCCGCTGGCCGAAGTCTCCTGGTACGTGTACCCGCAGGTGGTGCTCTGGTCCTGGTCGGGGATGCTGGCGTTGTACGCGACGCCGGGCCCGTCGCACGTCACCTGGTTGCCGTCACCCATGTCCCAAACGACTGAAACCGGGGTGGCTGTGGCCGTGGCTGAGATGCCGCCCACCGCTGCCGTTGCGGTGATCGGCTGCCACTGCGGCGAGTCGATCCATAGCCAGCTCTCCAGGTGGACGATGGCCTTGCCTCCGGACGGAGCCGTGGAGACGGTGGGAGCTGGCAGGTTGAGCTCCGAGACCGCGATCTGCCCGACCTGGCCGGGCGTGGGGCCGGTGGCGGCGGCTGGGTATACGAGGGCCAGGAATTCCCCAACCTCGTCGTCCAAGACCGGCGTGCATGTAACGAGGTAGTACTGCCCGGTCTCGTCTGGCGTCGTCGGCTGGCCATACGGGACGAACGGCAGGGTCTCATCGAACGTCGTGAGCGCGGAGAGCGGCTGCCAACTGCAGGTCACCGTGGTGGTGCCACCGCCAGAACCCGAGCCACCTTGGGAGCCAGGGCTCCCCGCTGAGACCGTGCATGTCGTGCTGAGCGGGGCGCACGACACGCCCGTGGAGCCGCCCTGACCACCACCCGGAGCCTCGGCCATCACGGCAGGACTGGCCGCCATGATCCCCAGCGCGGTCGCGATCAGGGAGAGGGTGACGCGGGTGTGCATGGTGTGGTCTCCACGGTGAGCTGGGTAAGGAGCCAGGTGCTGGATTGGAGGACCATCGTCGCGGTGTAGTTGTCCCAGCCGGCCATGGTGGATCCGCCCCACGGCTGCGGGGTGACTGGTGTAGTGGTGCCCTTGGACACGATGTACCTGGTGTCCCAGCCGCAGTCGTCGACGGTCGCTGTGCTTGCGTCGACGCTGGCGACGACGGGGTGCGGCGTGTACGTTCCGACCTCGACCTGGCCCAGCTGCCCGAGGATGTCGAGCCGACCGACGGCGAGACTCAGCGCGTTGCCCGTGTACCACTGGAAGATGCCCGGATACTCCGCCTGGGTGTTGGGGTCAGCAGCAGCAGCGTCCCAGGCGGCCATCGCTTGGTCGTACGCGTTGAGGATCGCCGCATCTGTGGGATCGATCGTCGAGGTGGGGGTGGCTATCTCAGCGGGCGTCGACCGCGACGTGGAGATCGAGATGGATGTAGCCCCTGTCGAACCGCATCCCGCGAGGCCAAGGGCCGCGGCACCGCAGAGGAACGAGAGAAGTTGGGCAAGTTGACGGCGCCGGATGGGGCGATGGCGCTGCGGAGAGGCCCCGCCGCAAGCGCGGTTCACGATGCTCCTCCCTTGCCCTCCCGGGCGTCTGCAGCCCGGCTCCTAGTGATGGTGCCATGCCGGTTTGATCCGCAGCAAGCGATTGGGCGATGTGCCGCGTGAGACCCATATGATTCGTACGCGAATCCGGCATGAACCCCACACGCAGGCGCAAACGCGGCAAAGGGCGCGCGCCATCGTCTGCCTAGTTGCACTTCGTCCTCCTCCCGTGTCCCCGCGCATTTAATCAGATGGCCCGCAGGTCTCGATAGATGCAGGCGTCACCGGCCGGTTAGCCGTTTGATCCCCCGGACTGACGTTTGCATCCCAGCAGAAGCAAGCAAACCGGCGACAGGAGACCGTCCGGGGCGCGTCATGGGCGTGAGAGCGGGGAAGGGGCGGCGGGGGGTGCCGTCGCCGGCAGGAGCTGGAGCTCCTCGCCGGCAACGCCGACGAGGACCACCTCGAAGAGGTCGAAGAATCCGACCCCGAGGCTCTGCATGAGCCGCCCACGCATGGTCGGCCCGGGGTCACGCGAGCCACCCTCCAGGGCCGGGATGTAGTTCTGGCTGACGGCCAGGCGGTGGGCGAGCTGACGCTGGGTCAGACCGTGCGCACGCCGCCGCTCCGCCAGGTGGGTGGCCCGGATGCGAATCTGGATGGGGTCAGCTGGTGCCATCGGCCCCAGCATACGACAGGTGAGTAGGTCGGTGATGGCAAATCTACGTCTCAGTCGCCAACGTCCTCTCGGGCTCCGCGCAGCTCCTGCGTCTGCCCTCTGACCGGGTCCCCGACGTCCGCCGGGTCAGTGGGCCCTGACTGCTCTCACTCTGCAGCGAGGACATCACGACGCCGGGATGACCTCACTGCGAAGCGAGCAGCGATATCCCCGGGCCCGCAGGATCCGGGCTGCCCTTACTACGCGACGGTCAGCGAGTAGACCACGCGGGGCCGACCGATCTCCCCCGGCGCCTCGGTCCGGGTCAGCACCCCGCGCCGGACCAGCTCGTTGGCGACTCGGTGGACCTTTCCGTATGCCCACCCGAGCTCCGCGGGCAGTGTCCGATCCGCGAGGCTGAACGGGCCAGAGGAGCGCACGAGTGCGGCGAGCCGGGCGTCGTCCGCCGACAGCTCGTCGGGCAGGGCGACGCTCGCGCGCCCCGTCCAGCGCGCGAGCGGCTCAGCGGACCCGCGCAGCCCCGTGCCGGCTTCCGACTGGGTGAGGAGGAAGGAGCGCACGCGCCGAACGAGGTCCCTCGGGTTCCCCCGGGCTCCATCGATGAGCTCCCCCGGGCACTCACCCTGGAATCCGGCCTCCTGCAGACGCTGCGCTGCGAGCTCCCGCGCCTCCGCCTGGTCCAGAGGCGGAACCGGGAGCACGCCGTCCTCCCACCAGGCGTCCGCCCCCGCATCGAGGTACGGAGTCGGATCCTCGGCGCCCCCCACAACCACCCAGGAGATCCCCAGACGCCAGAGGTGTCGCCGCCACCTCCCGAAGAGCTCCTGCGCCGTTTCAACCTCCACGTCATCAAGGCAGACGACGTGGGCCGGCGCCAGGGCTACGGAGCCCAGGTCCACGAGCATCGCAGGGATGTCGTCCGTCCCGGCCACGGTGGCTCCTCGCACCCGGAGGACCAGGTTCAGCAGGCGCGCGGCGTCGTGGACTCTCGAGCCGTCGACGAGGCCAACCGGTTGCCCGCCGAGGGCCAGGCGCCGGGCGATCTCGTGGAGCAGGGCTGTCCGGCCTGAGCCGTCCGCGCCGAAGAGGAGCACGTTGCCTCCGAGGCTGACGGTGCGGAGTACGCGATCGATGACGGTGTCGCGCCCGATGAGGGCGGGGTGCCCAGCTTCGGGTACACCCGGCAAGGGCACGGAGCTCACGGACCGAGGAACGACCTGAGGCGTTGTGGTCACGAGAGCACCTGGCTGGACGAGATGGCCCCTCGTCCTCTCGGAGAGAGGGGGTCTCGCGCAGCGAGCCCGACGTGTAGAGGTCGCCGGTTAGAAGGACGGACAACTCCGACGGTGGAGATTGACGGTGCGGCTCGCAGGGATCGGGAGCCTGCCCCTGGCGGTACAAGCCCGCGCCCCCGAGCGGCCGTGGTGGCGCCCCTGGCGGTACGCGAGCCCGCCCCCCGGGGTACCTCCGTCCGCCCCTCCAGGTACACCGTCTCTGTTAGGGGCTCACCGGATGATGAAAGGCTGACAAAAACCCCCCAACCAAGCCTTTCGTCATGCCGTGGCAACCATTTCGTCACACGGGCGTGACAGAACTCGGACGTCACCGCCCCTGCGGGTACACCGTGGTGGGTGCGGGTCATCGGACGTCGCTCAGCAGGTCGCGCAGGCTGGCCACGCCGCCCTGGCCGTGGGCCTCGCTGGTTCGGACCGCGGCCGCGCGACGCGCGATGCGCTCGCGGACCTGTTCCAGGGCAGCCGGAGCGGCGGCGTTCTCGATCGCCTTCGCGTGCTCCCAAGCGCTGTCGCGCTCGTGCCGCCAGCTCGCCGCCGCCTCGACCACGGCGGCGAAGGGGTCGTCGGAGTCGCTCTCCTGGGAGAGTGCCTGCGCCACCGCAGCGACTCCCCACTCCGACACCAGCTCGCGCATGACCTCGGCTTGCCGGGCGGAGAGCCGGCGGCGAGGCGAGACCACATGCCAGGCTGCCTCCAGCTCCCCTACCACCTCGGCACCTGCCTCCGCGACAGGTGCGCGAGGAGACCGCCGACAGCGGAGGACGTAGTTGCCGCGGTCCCCGACCGCCGGCTCCACGTGCAGCTCGTAGCGAGGATCTGCGTCCTCCACCACCGAGCAGGCGCCCCGGATCCGCTCGACGATCTTCCGGCGCCGCGCCCAGGTGTCGATGGTCAGGAGGTGGGCGATGGGGGTGGTCCGGCGGCCCGCCGGCTGGAGCCCGAGCACCACGGGCTCGCGGCTGTCCGGGAAGAGGCTCCACCGCCACTCATCGCGAATCCGCTCCCCCTCGAGCCAGACCCAGAGCCGGGCGGCGAGGAGGTCTCGGGCCATGATCGCGTCCCAGGTGGGTGCGTGGAGATACGTGAGCGGATACCGCAGCAGGGTGCGGGCGGTCCGCTCGTTGAGCGTTGCCCGGCAGCGGGCTCCGGGTCGGCTGCGCGCCTCGTAGTCGGCGAGGAGTCCTGCCCCGGCCTCCCTCTCGTAGACGCCGTCCGCCTGGACCGCAGCGAAGACGGCGCTGGTGAGACGCCGCAGCGATGCTCTGACCAGCGCGTACTGCTTGCCGCCCTTGCCTTGCAGGCCGAGGGCGGTGGCCAGGTCGGAGATGGTGTACGAGACGCGGTGGTCGACAGGGAAGCCGCGACGAGCCCAGGCCGTGAAGAGTTCGGCGAAGGCGCGTTGGTCCGCGATGGTGAGCGAGGGCCCGGCGACATGGACCAGCGGGCCGGAGGGACTCACGAGGTCGCCGGGGTTGAGCGTCGTCGAGACCAGGTGCCAGATGGGCGAGCGTGCCAGCGCCAGATCCTGGCCGAGAGTCCGCGGGCCCAGCGCGATGAGCCGACGGCTGCTCTCCAAGAGATCAGGGCTGACCGGCTGCAGTGCCTCTGTCACCGGTGGTCCGCCGAGAGACGGGTCGCGATCTCCTCGAGGGTGAGCCGCTCCTCTCGTTGGAGGCGCCGGATCTCTCGGGCTCGGTCCAGCGCGCTGACGTCGAAGAGGTGGTACCCGCCGGGGGTGGCTCCCGCAGGGGAGAGCAAGCCGAGATTCCGGTAGTGTTTGACGGTCGAGGGGAGTGTCCCGATCTCCTGCGCGATCTGCGTTGCGCGGAGCAGGCCCATCCTCGCCGGTGCGCTCGCCCCCATGGCGTGCCTCCCGTGTTGTGGAACGTAAGCTGGAAGTCGGAAGTCGGCCGTATCCTGGCAGGAGTCGAGCTGGCTGTCAAGATGTTGGGGCGAACACCCGAGCCAGCGCCATATCTAGTGGCTGCTGCTGGCGGCTCCGGTGGCCGCCTTTACACGGCCTCCGTTTCAAGGGCGCGGACGATACCGGAGAGCGCCTCGACGACTGTCTGCCAGGCCTGCCCGCGGTCTTCGGCCGCGGCGCTCGCATCCCGGAAAGCAGTCAGGTCGGCCTGCAGGGCCTCGCGCCACTCGCGAAGCGAGACAGACCGCTGAGCCGCCAGGCGGGTGGTGGCCAGCACTGAGGGATGGACGTCCACCTCCCACCACTCCGGCCCGACCTGCCGCCACTCGAAGGGAAGCGTGATTCGAGTGGGCCGACCCAGTGAGGGGCGGGCGGGACGCGGGGTACGCCGCGGCGAGGCCGGGGCTGCGCCCGCAGCGTCGGTGGCGGACCGGACGGCCGCGATCGCCTCGTCGATGGTCCGACCGGCGCGGCGCTGCTCGTTGACGCGGCTGATGAAGTCAACCTTGGCGTCGCGGCTGGGAAGCCCAGCGATCGCCTCCAGGGTCGGACCTCGGTCGGCGGGCTCCTGAGCGCGAAGCCCCACCGCCACCGCGAGCGGCTCCGACCTTTCGCGCAGAACTCGTCTGGTCTCCATGTCCAGGCCGAGCACCGCGTTCATCTGCCGCACCCAGCCGACACTCTTGCGGAGCTTCTCGGCTACGGCGTCATCGCTGGCGAGGCCGAAGAGCTCGCGGATGCGCTGCATGCCGACCGCGGCGTCGGTAGGGCTGAGAGCGTCCCGATGCAGGCTCGTCGCGTACGCCTCGAAGAAGGCTCGATCCGGATCGGCCCCCTCGACCATGCAGGGGAACTCGACGACGCCCGCCCGCTGACCGGCGCGGAGGCGGCGCTCGCCGTCGGTGAGCATGTGGAGGCCCGTCTCGGGGTCGGCGGGCCGGACCAGGAGGGGGGTGCGGATCCCTATGTCCGCGATGCTCAGGGCCAGCTCCTCGAGCGTCTCCTCGTCGAAGTCCTTGCGGGGCTGGTCTGGATCCGGGACCAGGTAGCGTGTCTCAATCCAGAGAAGGTCCGCCCGCTTCTCGAGTTGGACGTCGCGGGGAGGAGCGGTCCGCAAGGTGAGGGCGTTACGCGCGGCTCTGCTCATGCTGCCCCCACCATCTCGGGAGCGAGCTGAAGGACGTGGCGGGCGAGCGCGGCGTAGGCGTCCACGGCCAGCGAGAGCGTCCGGTCACGGCTGCTGCCGTAGCGGTCCCGGTACTCCCGCAGGGTGAGATGCAGCGCGCTGGCCTCGATGACCCGCGGGCTGAAGGGGACCACCTCCGGAGCCATGATCGTCCCGAACTCGGCGCGGATCAGTCCCAGGCCGTCGGCCTCGATCCCAGCGCTGGGGCTGCGGCGGGTCACGCTGACAGCCACCCGCCCTGACGCCCGCAGCGAGGGGAGCCGTAGGTCCCGACGCATCAGGTCAGCCTCCTCCAGCATGTTGATGATGTGGTCGGCGTCGAGCTTCGCCGGCGTCGACGGCACGACGAGGACATCCGCGATGGTCATCACGTTGAGCTGGATCATCTCCGAGTGGCCCACGTCGATCACCACGTGGCGGTAGTCCGAGGACACCCCCTTCAAGGCCTCCTCCAAGACGTACTCGCGGCGCGTCCTCTGGCCGAGCTCCCTGTCGGCCTTCCTCATCTGCGGGTGGGTCCCGATCAGGTCGAGTCCGGGCCGCACCGGGCGAATGTAGGCTCGTGCCGAGGGGGTCGGGACCTGGCGCAGGATTGCGTCCAGCCCGATGTTCGGCTCGGAGGCAACCCCGCACAGCTCGGTCAGGTCGGCCTGCCGGTCGGCGTCGATGAGGAGCACGGGAGGGTCGAGGACCGCCAGCTCCGCCCCCATGTTCTGGGCAGCCGTCGTCTTGCAGACGCCCCCCTTGTCCGCCATGAGCCCGATGATCATCGCCGCGCCCCCTCGAGGAGGGTCCCGAGGTCGCTGGGGTCGATGCGGGACACTGCCGCCTGAATGAGCTCGCTGTAGGTCGGCTTGCGATAGCCGGCGGCGAGGGCCCGGGCCTGGAGATCCACCAGGCGCACGAGGGTGTCGCGGGAGAGGTGGAGCCGGACCTGTTGGTCTGCCGGAGCCGTCATGGACATGGAGAGGGGCTGCTCCCGGGGATGTTGCGTGGGGCCGTTGACCGGGAAGGATAAGCGGACCGGACCGGGTCCGTCAAGGCATCCATCACATTTGCCCTTCCAGGGCATATGTGAGCTTTGCCTTGCGAAACTACCCGGTAGCGCGCCCGATCCCCCCCTTCATAGAGCTGGCTGCGGGGGGGGGGGGCCGAGAGCCGAGGCATCCATCACATTTGCCCTTTCAGGGCATGTGTGAGCTTTGCCTCGCAAAACTACCCGGTAGCGCGACTGCCAGCCCGCGTCCGCCGACCTCCCCAGACAGCTGGAGCTATATGGGACGGGCGCGGAGGGCATGCCACTCGACGACCGCACCCTCGTCCACTTGACACTGAGACGCCGGTACGTGTCGATTCCTTCCTCGCTCAGGAGGCCTGGAACTTGTGGCTGCGACATGGGGAGGGCCAGGGGCAGTGGCCGGCGGCGGCCCCTGCGTCGGCTCGGTCCGGGCCTCCGCGGAGCCTCACAATCACTGCTCATGACCGAGGTCGCTATCTCCATCGAGTGGGACGAGCCACGGGCCGTCACCCTCGGCCTCGGGGATTCTGTGCTGATCCCCAAGGTCCTTGGGCTACCCGGCATCTACCGCTTTCGACTCGTCGAGGCGGGCGGGAGGCCGTGCGTCTACGTCGGCGAATCGGTGAACCTCCAGCGGCGGATGGCCCAGTACGCCAAGCCTGGCCCGACCCAGCAGACCAACATTCGCTTGAACCGCAGGTTCCGGGAGGTGCTCCGGAATGGGGGAGCTGTGACCTTCGCTGCGGCGAGCTCGGTTGTGATCGGCGTCGATGGTCAGCGGCTCGACACCGACCTGACGCTGGCATCCACCCGGCGGCTGGCCGAGAACGCGGCCCTGGTCGCAGCCCGTGCCGACGGAGCCGACCAGGTCGAGAACATCGACTCCGCGGCGGACTGATGATGGCTCCCCTCCGAAGCGCGCTCCCCACATGATCATCAACGTCTACGTGGATGGCTTCAACCTCTACTACGGCTGCCTCCGCAGCACCCCGTACAAGTGGCTCGACCTGGATGCCCTCGCCCGCCGGCTCTTCCCCCGGGACACGATCCACCGGATCCGGTACTTCACCGCCTTGGTCACTGCCCGCCCAGGTAACCCGCAGGCCCCGACGCGCCAACAGACCTACCTTCGGGCTCTCGAGACCGTCCCCCATCTCTCGACCCATCTCGGCCACTTCCTCACCCACCCAGTGCGTATGCCGCTTGCCAACCCCCGCGGTGGTGCCACCAGTGTCGAGGTGATGAAGACAGAGGAGAAGGGGTCCGACGTCAACCTGGCCACCTACCTCCTCCTCGACGCCTTCCGTCGGGATTGCGAGACCGCGGCGGTGATCTCCAACGATTCAGACCTCAAGGAGCCCATCGCGTTGGTACAGAGCGAACTCGGCATCCCCGTCGGCGTCGTCAATCCGCACCCCGCACCTCACCGCAGCCGTGCTCTGCAGCCGAGCTTCTTCAAGCAGCTGCGGTCGTCGGTCCTGCCCGCCTGCCAGTTCCCGGCGGTCCTCCAGGACGCGCACGGTACCTTCCGCCGCCCGGCGACTTGGTGAACCCCCCTTAAAACGCAGAGACCCGCCGAAGCGGGTCTCGCACCCAGCCACCGAAGCGACTGGGGGGATACCGGCATCGTACCTCGTCGAGCATCCGGCTGCGCATCGCCTCACGCGTCGCCGGGTTCCCGCGCTGCCCCCCTGGGATCCCTCAAGTTCCGTCATGACGAGCGCTTGCTCGGCGGGCTTCTCGCGATGTTCACACCAGGTACCCTCGCGACCCATTCGGGCTTCGGGGCTTCGCCCTCGCGAGGGTACCTGGGAGGTAAACCGGCCAAACGCCGAGGGACCCAAGGACCTGTTACAGCCCTAAGACTGTGGCCCGCCTGTCGTACCGCTCCATGCGCCAGCACCAGGGTCTGGACAGTTTGGTAAGGCGCCTCGTCCGCGAGCCCCCGGCCGGCGTCGAGGCACTCAGCCGGCGTGGGTCGACCCAGACGCGGCCCCTCGATCGGTGGCGCCACGACCAGGGCTCGACCGGGGCTCGGCCCAGGTCATCGGCTGCTGATCCCTACGCCTTGAACTGGCGGGTCCCGGTCAGATTGCGCAGTCCGTGAGCTCCAGACGGGTCATTCTTGGCGGCCTGCTTCAGCCAGAGGGCCATCAGATTGTCGAACTGGGCGACGCGCCAGGGCGTCCATCCGTCGTATGGAAAGCGGGGCACCTCGTCAAAGCCCAGGCCCTCGAGACGGCGCCGCCAGCGGGGTAGCATCGGGCGAAGCTTGTCCACCGATTGCGTCACCAGACCAAGGCGCCTGATCGCATAGTGCTCAAGGTCCAGGACGGTCATTTCCTGCATCGTACCCTGCCACGCGATCTCGCTCGCTTGGCGCGAGCAGTGGACTGAGGCTGGAATCACCGCGGAGCGTCATGCACTCGATCACCTCCCTGACGAGGCTCGGGTAGATGGTCTCCTTCGCGAGGAGGAGTTGGCGTACGGGGACGCTCGACTCGATATGAACGCGCCGGGCGGCCTCGGTGAATGCCTCTGCGCGGAGCTCGGAAGAGCCGTATCGCAGGACCGTCGCATGGATGATCGATGGCTGGAAGCTGGGGACGCCGAAGTCGGCCAGCATGTTTGCGACATGGGAGCGGATCGTGCGTATCTCCGACTGGGCTTCGGCGACAGCAATGACCGCGGTGTCGGTGACCTCGAGACGGCGGAAGATCACCTGGCACGGGGGAACCGCTGCGAGCAGCTCGTGCAGTGATGCCTTCCACCGAGGCCCGTGCCGTCTCCAAAGGCTGTCCTTCGAGACGCCATAGGACTCTCTGACGGAGAGCAGGCACGCGACGGTGATGTGAAGGGCCGCCGGGGGGACGATGAGGAGGCCAGGGCCTGCGGCCTGAAGGCGTTCCTGAGCCCGCACGAAGATGCGCCTAGCGTCGTCCGTGAGATCCGCCTGAAGGTTGTAGGCGGTGCACCGCTTTCCCCAGAGGGGGTCCGCTTTGAGGAGCAGTGTCTGGGCGATCGGGGACCTCAGCCTTCTGGGGGCGGCAGCTGGGAACTAGCCGCCGGTCTATCGGTGAGGAACAGGAGGGCAGCCCGGTAGCGACGGATGCGGTCGTCGACTTCCGGCGTTCGCTCGAGGGCCTCATTGTTCCTGAGATTGTCGTGGAGGTCGGCGATCTTTACCCGAATGGCCGTGGCGTCGGTGGCCACGCGGCTGATGTATGCCGAGTACTCCTCACCCTCGCGGCGCGTCAGGCAGTCCAGGGTTCGGAGCACGTCCGGTGGGATTCCCTCGCGCTCGAGCTGGCCCAGCGTGATGTCCGAATCCTCCACCACGTCGTGGAGCACGGCGGCGACCCTGGCGCTCTCGCCATCGACGGCGCCCATGACGCGGAGAGGATGCAGGACATAGGGCTCGGGCTCCGGCGACGGGTAGAGCTGACCGCTGTGGGCGCCGACGGCCATGAGGATCGCCCGATCCAGGAGGGAGGTCGGTGGCTTCATGCCGAGGACCTTGGGCGGTTATCTGCCGCCAAGCCTGCGTCGCTCGCGCTCGGTGAACTGGTAGCCACAGCGCGGGCAAGTCCACTCGGCGTCTCCCCGCATACCGATGTCGATCTTCTTGTGGCAGTTAGGGCACTGGGTCATCTGCTCGATGGCCTTACGCGCGAGCTCCTTCCCAGCTTCCCCTGCTGCGCCCGCCAGGAATGGGTCCATGCATTTCCGGCCGGTCTGCCGCCTCCTGTTAGTGGTGGTTTGTCAGCGAGGGTACTCCGAGTGCGCGTTTATTGAATTTTGGGAGCTCCCCCTCGTTCGCCCTAACAGGCAGCCGCAGCTCGACTACCGCGCAAGCTCCCAGTCCAGGTAGGCGCGCAGCAGCGTCACTCCATGTTGCCGGCAGCGCGCCAGGGTGCGTGGAGGGAGCGGCTCAAGCGGTTCGTCCCCCGTGTGCCGCAGCCCGTGTACCGGCTGGTTGCTGAACCTGCCGATATCGGTGAGGACGCTTTGGTCGATCCCGAGGGTGCGGGCCACCTCATCGCGGCCTCCGCTTACCGCGCCCACCACGATCTCGAGCAGTGCGTACAGTTCCTGCATGACCGTGCGCTCACTGGCTGTGGGCGCGGTCGCACGCCGCAGATGACCTCGGGCTCTGGCGATGTGCTCCCTGGCGAGAAGCGCCCGCTTGGCGACCCCGAGCTGGGCTCGCTGGCGGCCGATCTCGTCGAGCCGACCGGCGAGTTGTGCCCGGGCCTGCCTCTCCTCGTCGTCCAGCTCGAGTTCCCTGGTCGTCGCCGGCTCGACCAGGGGAGGTCGGTCGAGCAGGATGGCCCGCAGGAACAGCAGGTGAGTGTCAGGTGAGAGTCCCCGGCTGGTGGGCACGATGTCGACACAGCCACGCCCCCAGGGGATCTCCACCGCGATGGGCTCACCGGCGCGGTTCTCGGCGATGACGTGCGCGCCGTCAAGCCCGACCACCCAGTCGGCGAGCGTGGCGTCATAGCCGCCGCTATTTTGGATCACAGCGGCCAGGGGGTGGTGCTCATCGACCATGACGACGTCTGAGCCGGGCCCCGGCTCGGCGGGGGCGCCGGGATGGGGGTGTGTCCCCAGGCGTTGGGCGGCAATCGCCTCCATGAACCAGGCCCAGGTGTCGACGTAAACATCGGGCGGCGAGACGAGGCCAGCCGGCGCCAGCGCGCGCACCACGAGGAGGCCGCCCCGCTCGAGGAAGGCCCGACACTGCTCCGTGAGGGCCTCCATTCTCCGTATGCGCCGGCCCACCTCGCCGAGGGAATGGCCGTAGGCAACCTCGCCCGGGGGAGCGTGGTAGGGCTCGGCACCGCCATGGTAGGCCTGCCAGTTGGGATCGAAGAGGATCCCGTCGTAGCCAGCCAGTTTCTGCGCCTCGTCCAAGGGTGTGCGCGAGAGGCCCATGCCGCTAGCGTTGAGGATCCGGGGGAAGTCATCGCTGCTCGCCATATCTGTTACAGCCCTAGCCAGGCGGAGGCGTTCTCCTGCCAGAGGCCGCCACTGTGGATGTAGCGGCGGACGGTGGCGGTGCTGCGCCAGCGGCCCTGGCGCATGATCGCCCGCTCGGGGGCGCCCTCCATGGCCGCCTGGGTGGCGCAGCCGGAGCGCAGCGAGTGGCCGGCGAAGGCCTCGGGGGCTGGGAGGCCCGCCCGCTCGGCGGCGCGGCGGACGATGAGGGCGACTGCCTGGTCGCTGAGGCGCTCCCGGCGCACGGTGTCGGCGCGGGTCACGGGGTGGAAGAGGGGCCCGGAGGTGACTTCCCCCAGCTCGCGCCAGGTCCGCAGCGCCCGGACGGGATCGATGTCGGGGTGCTGGCCCCGAACGATGCCCACCTCGGCGCCGCTCCCCTCCGGGTCGGTCTTGCTGCGGCGGATGCGAACCCGGAGGCCCTCGTCGGTCTCGGTGACGTCCTCGACGTCGAGCGCGACCAGCTCGCTGCGGCGCAGCGCTGCCCCGAAGCCGATCAGGAGGAGGGCCCGGTCGCGGGCGCCGGCGCGGGTCGAGGGGTCGCACGTGCCGACCAGGCGCCGGAGGGTGGCGGTGAGCACCGCCTCCTTCTGGGCGGGGGCGGTGCCCAGGCGGCGGCGGATCCCCTGGACCACCTGGCGGACCTCCCAGTCGGCGGTGGGCGGCGGCACGTGGCCGGCGAGCTGGTGGACCTGGCTGATGGCGGCGAGCCGGCGCTGGATGGTCGCGGCCGCGGCGCCACTGCGGGCCAGGTGGGTGACGTAGAGGGCGACCGTCGCCGGCTGGGCGGGCAGGGCGGCCCGGCCCTGGCCGTGACACCAGGCGTCGAAGTCGCGCAGGTCGGCGGCGTAGGCGCGGCGGGTGGCCCGGCTCTTGGCCGCCTGGACGAACTCCTGGGCCGCCTCGACCAGCTCCCCCTGGCCGATCAGCGCGCTGGGAGCCGCTGTGCGGGCCGGCACGGCGGCCGGCAGGCCGCGGGGGGCCTCGCGGGACCCCTCGCCGGGCACCTGAGCCCTCTCAGCGCCTTCGTCTGCCATGGCGTCGCCGACGATACCACGGCTCCGACCTCAACTAGCGATAACGTTCTCTTATCGCTAGTTGATTGTGCGAGTACCAACTGTCCATTTTTGTGGACAGTTCCGGGAGAATGAGGTTCGCGGACCTCCGCTCCGTATTCGCCGGTTCTTCCGGGAGGGTCGACAGCGATGGCGAGCCACGCCGCCCCAGAGGTGGGCACCGAGGTGTCGGTGGAGATCGCCGGGCGGCTCCGGGCGCTCGCCTGGAGCACCTCCGAGCTCGCCCGGCGCAGCGGGGTGAGCCGCGAGGTGATCTCGGGTGTGCTCAACGGCCGGCGCCTCCCCTCCCTCTCCACCTACGAGCGGCTCCGACGCACCCTCGGTCTCCTCCCCTCGCCGGCGCTGCTCACCCGGCCGGCTGCGCCGGTGGATGTGAGCGACGAGCACCTGTCCCGGCTCGCCGCGTGCGTGGTGACGGGCCGCTCCGTGCTGCTCGTCGATCTCTCCGACGCCACCGGGTTGGCCATCGCCGCGGTGCGGGAGAGCCTGCCCAAGGTGCAGGAGCGGCTGGTGCCGGTGGGGCTGCGCCTGGTGACGGACGGCGACGAGGTGACCGTCATGCCGCAGGCCCACTGCGCCGAAGCCTTGGAGCGGCTCGGCCAGGTCACCCTCGATCGCGAGCTGACCCAGGAGGCGCTCGAGGCCCTCGGTGCGGTGGCCCTGCACACCGAGGCGACCCGGGAGCAGGTGGAGGTGGCCCGGGGCGGCGTGGACTGCGCCTCCCTCCTCCACCGGCTGACCGAGCGCGGCTACCTCCAGGCCACCTTCGCCGAGTCAGGTCGGGGTCGGCCGCTCCGCTACCGGCTCACCACCAAGGCGGTCTCGGTCTTGGGCTACGCGTCGTTGGAGGAACTTCAGCAGCTCTTCGCCACTCTGCGACAGGGGGTTCCGATGTTGGACGGAGCGAACCCCGAGAGTGTCGGGGCCGAGGAGAATGAACAGTTCATGCAAGCTTCCCAACCGATGGCGCCAGCTGCCCGCGCCCAGCCAGTGCGGGTTTCGACGAGCGCCCGGCTGGATGGCTCGGTGTGGACAATGCGCGGGCGTCCGTGACGCGATGAGTACCGGTGGTGGGTCGCCAGGTCGCCCCGCGTCATACGTGGGTGGGTGCCCGCAGTGCGGTTCAGCCCAAGTCGCAGCGGAACGACGTGGCGACCAGCGATACATCGCCTGCAGTGATTGTGGGCACCGCTGGCTGGAACACGTTGGAGCGGAGCGGCGCGGGCATGGCAGGCTTATCGGGGCCTTCGTGAGCCTCCTGATCGTGGTCCTTGTCGCAGGCGGCGGGGTGGTCGCGTATGGAGCCCTGGCAATGGGGAGCCCCACCGCCCTTCTCCCGTGGGGGCAGCCGTCCGGAGGGTCCACTTCCCCGGCGGCGCTGAGGTTCGCCCTGCCCGTGCCCTCCCAGTCGACAGCTGCGCTGCCGGAACCGGGGGTGCGACCCATCATCTTCCTGCCCGGAATCACGGGCTCCTTCCTGGCTGATGGCACGACCGAGGTCTGGCCGGACTTGGCGGGCATCGGCAGCGCGATCGAGTGCAGCAGTCAGAGCGTGAACGTCCAGCAGGAGTTGGCGGTGATGGCGCCACTCGCCCTTTCCGCCGATGGGACCCCTCCTGCCGGGAGCGGGGTGGGGGTGGCAAATGGCGTCCAGGAGCCACTCGATGGGGAGTTTGGTGGTGCTATCACCGAGCAGTCCTACACGAAGGACTGTGGCGTCGTGCTTGACATCCTCAGTGACCTCTTCGGAGCGTCCAGGAACGTCAACGAGAATGTCTACGCGGCGACCGCCACGAACGCTGCTGACTCGGGCTACACCGTGGTTCAGTCCGACACCTCACAGGGGCTGAACGTGTGTGTCGGAAACTCTCGTTGCTTCATCCCGGTGGGATACGACTGGCGGCTGAGCGCCGAAGAGAATGCCACAGCGGTGCTCCAGATCATCAATCAGGTTCTGAGCGTCACCGGGGCGGATCGGGTTGACATCCTCGCCCACTCGCAGGGAGGGCTGGTCGCAGAGGAGATCACCAAGCTCCCCCAGTCGATCGGGAAGATCTATCGGATCGTCACGCTCGGAACCCCCTTCCTCGGTGCCCCCGAGGCGCTGACCGAGCTTCTGGAACAGACTCCCTGCCAGGATCCGCCTCAGTGCTACCTGAACGCTGGGGTGGTTCAGTCATTGATCGAGAACTACCCCGGCGTCATGGAGTTGCTCCCGTCATCGTCTTACTACACCGCGTACAGTGCGATGAGCCCGAGCTACTCGACCGTTGAAAGTGAGGTGGCTCAGGGGCTGGCCAGCCTGAGCTACCCGTCTAGCGCGCGGAGCATGAGCTTGGTCGCCGCGGCCGAGCAGATGCACGAGAGCGACGACGCCTGGGCGCCCCTGGATCCCACCGTGGGGCTTCTCCGCATGATTGGTTATGACGCCAACGATGCCACCCCTAACTGTGCGGGCGGGTCCCTGTGCGATCCGCAGATCATCCTGGCTCCCTCAGGGGGCGACACGATCACCAGCGCCTTCGACCCCAACGGCACGATGGCTTCGTCCCCAGTGCTGGGCGACGGTGACGGGACCGTGCCCTTGTTCTCCGCCAATCTCTACAACCCTGCCAACGGCTTCGATGATCGAGGTTCAGGACGCGACATGTACTGGTGTGGCCTCTCCCACATGGGGCTGGCACAGGACACCGCAGTCTGGCAGATCGCGGAGGCCTACCTTGAGGGCGACGTGAGCTATGCGACGGACGCTGTCGGGGCCGCGTGCCCTGGCGGTGGGCTCGGGACGATCGCCAATCTCAATCTCGTCGGTGCTGCTGCCAGTGAGCCGGCTGGTGCCCAGGCCCCGGGTCCGACGTCCAACACGTCGTGCTCGGCGGCGGCATCGGCCATGGCCCCTGTGGAGACGTCCATGACCATCATCAACAGTTCCGCAACGGACTCGATTGACCTGTACTGGTACGACTCAAGTTGTCACCAGGAACTCTATGCGAGGATTCCGCCACAGATGCAGGTGACGCGAAACTCGTTTGTCGGTGACGTCTGGCATTTGGTGTCGCAATCGAGCGGCTCTCTGCTGGGGACTGTGGCGACGACTACCGCCCAACAGCAGATTGTCGTGGCGCGCTGACAGGAGGTGGGTACGACCCGCGGCCGACCGGTTGCCGGATGCGGGACGGGGACCTATGCCCCTCCGCTAGCCTGGCAGGGCGTCTTGGAGGACGTCGGCCCGAACAACAAGGTTACGGACCCATGACCGGCGCTGCGGCTCGTGCCACCGAGTAATACACTCGCCGCCGTGAAGACGCTGCCCCATGGCGCACTCGTCGCCGGCGCGGTTGGGGCGTTGACGCTCGCCCTTGCCGCGTGCGACGCTGGGGGGAGCCCCAACTCGCCGACCGCGGCCAACAGCGCTATTGCCTCAACGCCACCGGCAACGTCCTCGGCCGCTCCGACGTCGACGCCAACGCCGGCGCCCACGCCGCCCCCGACACCCGTCCCGACGGCGGTGCCGACCCCCTCGCAGGCCGAGCTTGCGACCTGGGCAGAAGGGGTCGCCGACATTCACATCGGGGTAATCACCACCCACGACAGCGCAGCGTTCTATACGAGCGCGAGTACCTTGGTGACAGCCTCCACCGCGGTTGCGGGCGACTCGGCGCTGACTGGCGGTGCCTTCAGCCGGGCTGGCACATCGGGTAGCCTCGCCGTAGTCACGGCGTCGCGTCCGGCACCCGCCACTGAGGTGTTCACCTTCGCGGCCAGCGCTCCCGCTGCCGGCGATCCTGCCTGGGCGCTATGTGAAGGTTCTCGCCTGGTAGCCATGACTGTCGTGGCTCCAGATGCCGGTGAGTCTCAGGGGACGAGTCCTGATGACGGCTCGGGAAGCAGCAGCTCCGTAACCGTGCTCGATTCCCTGACCCTCGGTTCGGCGTCGAACCTGCCGGTCGGCTGCAATGGCGCGCCGGTAGTCAACGCGGAGGGGAGTGTGATCGGTCTGATAGTGGCCGTGGAGAACGCAGTCGAGAATAGCCCGGTAACCGTAGTCGCGGTTCCGTCTGCAGACATCGTGTCGTGGTTGTCGAGCATTGGCTACTCGCCTAGGGTCGCGTAGAGGATCGGTCGTCCATGAGCGCAGCGCTCTGCCGCTGTGCGCGCGAAGCTCACTCGGAGATCTGAACTAGACGATGCCTACCTCGGTATTGCTCTTCATCGGCGTGGTCGTGCTCGTGTTCCTCCTGGGTGGGTGGCGTCTGGTGGTGCTGGAGCGTCGGAAGATCGATATTGATCGTAAGGCGGTCGCGCTGCACCGAGAAGGGCAGGATCACATCTGGCGAGGCCTCCTGCAAGATGCGGCGGACCTCGCCCGCGTCGGCACCCCAGAAGCGCTGGCAGGCCGGGAGGTGATCAACAGAGTCATCCGCCGAATGGAGATGACATGGGCCAGATCGGAGAAGGAGGGGCGACCCGTCGACGACCCTGAGTTCCTGGCTGCGTTGGCGGCTGCTCTCCAGGCAAGAGAGCACGTGCTCAGCTCCAGCACTGATGCGTTCCAGGACAGGCCGACCTCGGATCCTCAGACACCCGAGCGATGCCTGGGTTAGAGCACAAGCTCGCCCTGGTGCGATCTCGTAAGGGTGGTCCGTTGAGAGCGCTCGGAGCGTTCGGCTCGGTATTAGTTCGTGACCGATCCACTCTGACTGAAACAATCTGGGGGTGTGACAGTCTGGTGCTCCTTCACAGCTGACCGACCGACTATGAGACGGGGTTGGCCCGATGCAGAGGAGAAGGGGGCCCTATCAGTGCGACGCTCTCGCTGACCCTCGCCAATGGCGGCTACCATCACGGTCACGGTGACCGATAAACCTCCCGCGCCTGCGGCCGCCTCCCGGGGTGCCTCCCGTGCCGGTTGACGTCGAGCGACTGAAGCCGACCGCGCAGGTCCGCTTTCCTGGCCGGGCCGACGTGGTGACCCTGGTAGCCGTGCGCCCCGGGCCCTACTGGGAGTTCTTCTTCGATGGCCCCGCCGGGCCCGGCAAGCACGTGCTGGCCGAGTCGGAGCTAGATGGTATCGAGGTCGTCGAGACCTTGAGCGAGCTCCACTTCGACGGCGATCCAGCTCAGTTCCGCCTTGGCGTGGAAGCCCGGCGGATTGGCATCGCGTTCACCTACGAGATGGCTGCGGTAGCCGTCTCCAACATCGACCCTCTGCCTCACCAGCTGGAGGCCGTGTACGAGTCCTTCCTCCGCGAGCCGCGGCTCCGCTACCTGCTCGCCGATGACCCGGGCGCGGGTAAGACAATCATGGCCGGGCTTTACATGAAGGAGCTGATGCTGCGCCGGGCGGGGGATCGGATTCTGGTGGTTGCCCCCGCCAACCTCCGCCCCCAATGGTTCCGTGAGTTGGGCGAGCGCTTCCAGCTCGACTTCACCCAGCTGGGAGCCGCACAGTTCGATGCGTCCCTCATAGAGAACCCCTGGGACCAGTTCGACCGGGTGGTGGTGAGCAGGGACTTCCTGAGAACCGATCGGGCGCGGGAGGCGTTCGAGGCCGCCGGCAAGGAGTGGGATCTCGCGGTAATCGACGAGGCTCATGGCTTCACGCTCTCGATTGACGGCAAGGGATACATCAACAAGAAGAGCGAGAGATACAAAGCCGCGGAGGCTGTCGCCCGGCGAAGCCATCGGCTCATCCTGATGACGGGGACGCCGCATTCTGGGCGTGACTCGAGCCTGTGGGCCCTGCTCCGTTTGCTCGATCTCGACGCCTGGGGAGATCGGTGCCCGCGGAAGCTGGAGGTTCCGCAGCGCCAGTTCCGTAAGGTCTCCAAGGAGATCATGCGGGACATGGCGGGCAACAAGCTCTTCAAGGATCGTCACCCGCAGCGTGTTGAGTACCAGATCACGGGCGACGAACTCGACCTCTACGAGCGGGTCACCGAGTTCGTCTCCGGGAAGCTCAAGGAGATACGCGGCGACAAGGCGAGGACAACCGCGGGCTTCGCGCTCACGACGATGCAACGACGGGTTGCCTCGAGTACGAGGGCCATCCGTCGCACCCTGGAGCGCCGGCTCGAGCGGGTTGAGAAGGCCCTAGCTGACCCTGGCGCCTATCTGCGCTCCCGGCGCGATTTTCAGGGCTCCCTACTACCGGACGGCGAGGATCTTGATGACCTCGACGAGGACGCGCGCTGGCGGCTCGAGGAGCAGGCCCTCGACGAGTGGCTCCCTGAAACCCTCGCCGAGCTCGAGGCCGAGCGCGACGCCCTCAGGCCTCTGCTCGCTCTGGCTCAGGAGGTTGAGGCGAAGCGCATCGAGCGCAAGCTCACCGAGCTGATGGACGTGGTCCGGAACCTCGGGCTGCACGAAGACCGCCGAAAGCAGCTCCTGATCTTTACCGAGCACAAGGACACCCTCGATTACCTCGTTGAGAACCTCTCCAGGGGATTCCAGGTCGCCCAGATCCACGGGCAGATGAAGCTCCCGCAGCGGATTGAGCAGGAGCGTTACTTTCGGGAGACAGCTCAAATCATGGTGGCGACCGAAGCGGCCGGTGAGGGTATCAATCTCCAGTTCTGCCATCTGATGGTCAACTACGACATCCCCTGGAACCCCAACCGGCTGGAGCAGCGGATGGGGCGCATCCATCGGATCGGTCAAACCGAGGACGTCCACATCTTCAACCTGGTCGCCACCAATACCCGTGAGGGGTATGTCCTCAGCATTCTCTTGAGGAAGATGGAGAGGATGGGGGTCGCGCTCGGGGACAAAGTCTTTGACGTCGTTGGCCAAGCGCTTGGCACCAACCTCCGCGAGGTGCTCGAGGCGGTCATCGCCGGTGAAATGACCAAGGAGGCGGCAGCGGAGAGCTTCGGTGGCGAGGAGGTCGACCCCGCTACCAGGGCTCGGGCGGAGCAGCTTCTGGAGAGCGCTCTCGCCCGGCATCATCTGGACTGGGAAGGTGAGCGCGACCGTGCTTCACGGGCTGAGGAACGGCGTCTCCCACCCAGCTACTTCGAGCGTTTCTTTGTCGATGGACTGACGTTCGCTGGGGGCAAGGTCAGCAAGCGCCTCGATCCCGGCACGTGGAGGGTGGATCGCTCTCCCGATGTGCTTGTTGCTCGCAGCCGGACCGCATCAGGCCTTCGCCAGATTGCGGCGGGCTATGAACGCTTGACGTTCGACAAGGCGATCGCCACTCGCCCTCGTCGAGGGGATGAAGAGGCCGCGCTGCCGGCGGCGGAACTCTGCGGGCCAGGACATCCACTGTTCGATGCGCTCGTCGCCCATCTCATTGAGCGCCTCGCGGTCGAAGTCGGCAAGGGCGCAGTCTTCCTCGACCCTGACGTTGACGAACCAACGGTATTGCGATTCCTAGTCGGGGACGTGGTCGACGGCAACGGTGAGGTGGTGCGCCGTACTCTCGCAGCCGCCCGGGTACTCGCGGACGGCAGAATCGTGCCGGCGCCGGCCACCTCCCTGTACGACGTGGTGGCTCCGGAACGCCTCGGCGGGCCGCCCGACGGTCGTTCTCTTCTCTCTGCGGCGGCCGACGATCCCGAGCTCGCCATGTGGGCCCGCCAACATCTCTTCGAGCGAGTCTTCCAGGAGGCGAAAGCCGAGCGCGAGCACGTCGCCGACGTCCAGGAGGACTTCTTGAAGCGCTCGTTCAACTCGCTCTTGGCACAGGCGGACACGGCCATCATCGCTGCCGAGGAGGAGATCGAACGCAGTGTTCCCGGAGCCGAGGGTCGGCTCCGCAAGGCCGAGCTTGTGAAGGAGCAGCATGAGCAGCGGCGGCACTTGCGCCTTGCCGAGACAGACCGCGGCCGCACCGTCGTGCGCGGCGACGTCACCGTGATCGGAAGCGCTCTCCTTCTGCCGCTCCCGCCGGCTGCCGGTGGCGAAGCAGTGGCCCCTGCTGGTACGGCTGCACAGGGCGACAAAGAGATCGAGGAGATCGCGGTCCGGATCGCCCGGCGCCACGAGACGGATCGAGGCGCCACGGTGCGTTCCGTCGAGGAGGAGAATGTCGGCTTCGACCTCGTGTCCACCCGCGGTCTGGAGCGTCGCTGCATCGAGGTGAAAGGCCGGGCTGGAGTCGGCCGCGTGGAGCTCACCTGGAGCGAGTTCGCGAAGAGCCAGGAACTCGGCGATGACTACTGGCTCTACGTCGTGCTGGACTGCTCTGGGTCAGCGCCACGACTGTACCGGGTCCGCGACCCGGCGAAATCACTCGCAGGTTCCTGGCAGCCGTCCCTCGACGTCCGGTATCGAATTGATCCGGAGCCGGTAATCGAAGCTGCCGAGGTGGGGTTGCCATGAGTGATCGGCGTCTTATCGAAGAGGAGCTGCCCCTGATCGAGGTCAACAAGGCGTCCGCGCGCGAGAAGTCACTGCGCCACGGCCACATCTCCACCATGCACCTCTGGTGGGCACGCCGCCCCCTGGCCATGAGTAGAGCAGTGGTCTTCGGCACGCTTCTGCCGGATCCAGAGGACGCGACAAGGCGCCCGGGCATTCTCAAGCTGATAGCCGAGGCCTCCCCGTTTGAAGCGTCCACGCGCTCGGAGCGCATAGATCCACTACGCCGCCTGCTTGCCGACGCCTATCCAGCCGGGCCGCCCCAAGTCCTGGACTGCTTTGCGGGCGGGGGAGCCATCCCACTTGAGGCGCTTCGCTTAGGCTGTGCCACGACTGCTCTTGACCTCAACCCTGTGGCCCACCTTATCGAGAAGTGCGTGCTTGAGTATCCACAGCGCTTCGGACACACCGATGATCTCGGCGGCAACACTCTCGCGCGGGACTTCGTCGAGTGGGCGGCCTGGGTACGCCGCCGGGTTGAGCCGCGACTCTCCAAGGTCTTTCCGAGCGATGCGAAAGGCCGGCGCCCCTCCGCCTACTTCTGGAGCCGAACCATGACGTGCCCGGATCCGCGGTGCCGGGCGGCAATCCCGCTCCTCTCTTCGTGCTGGCTAGCCAATAGCTCTCGACATACGGTCTGGGTCGAGATCATAAGCCGACCTGGCGCTGTGGACTTACGCATGTAGGTGGTCACGAAAAGTGCACAGAGATGGGCACGAAAAGTGCTCAGGTCTCGGGGGTCAGCCAACCATAGCACCGCCTCCCTTGAGCTTCTGCTGGTCCACGTAGGCGCGCATCCGG
>Ga0187891_1000725_pt1 | contig 31750 bp, 37 predicted proteins | sample June2016WEW_21_4_FD_132990 | JGI IMG/M metagenome (GOLD analysis project Ga0187891, IMG submission 132990) | Peatland microbial communities from SPRUCE experiment site at the Marcell Experimental Forest, Minnesota, USA - June2016WEW_21_40 | ecosystem: Environmental > Terrestrial > Soil >... | reverse complement strand
GGAAGAACTTTAGATTCCGATCCTACTCTGACATTAGAAGTAGATCATATAATTCCTGTCAGCATTGGCGGAAGCGATGATATTGAAAATTTAAGGACGTTATGCTCCGATTGTAATGGTGGTAGAAAGGCAAGAATGGATGATGTACTGAACGATATAATAGAAGAACCCATTATTGAGTTTGAAATCCCTGATACCAGTGCAGGAATTTTAACTACTTCATTGGCAGTTCGATCACACAATTACAAATTTTCTAATATTGTGAGAAATTTACTTAAATCATCTTTACCGTTACAATGTGATTTAGATCGGGAATTTTCAAAATGTCCTTATGCTATTGAATATCGTGTTGACAAAGAATACGTGTGTAAATGTAAATGCCCGATAAATCTAGTAATTTACTGTAATAAATGTTCTTATTTTTACGGATATGATACATATGTTGAAGCAGCACATTATATATTACAGAAACATTTTGTTAAAAATTTTAAAATGTGGAATCATATGAGTTTATATGTGCAGTATGATATTGCATGCGCAACTCCTTTTATCGGGAAACTGTATATCGGAAAACCTTCGTGTAAAATAACTTTATTAGATTTAATTCAAATGTATGGATTTGAACACACCATAGTAATAGTTGCGCATGTTATTCAAAATCAGTTGAAGCAGTATTGGCAATTGGTTCCATTAAGTTTTATAATTCCGTATATAGATCATTTTAATTTATTTAAGGATAACAAATGTTTATTTGATGAAATTGTTCGTGATTATAACAAGGAAATAACAAAATAATTGATTGCATGATATATAATCTCGAAACTTTGATATAGGTTGCAGTTAATGTAATGATATGAGACAATATGCATTAATCATATCAAATTCAATCTAGGAGTTTTATCATGGATTTCAATGACATCATAGAAACAGTGGTTGCATTACACGAAAAGAAATGCGATATCGAAATGGTAGATCGATCCCAGTATCCGGCATTCCCATTTGACAAAATATACAAAGGGCAGTTTGATGCATTGCAAAACATTGGCAAACAGTCATGCCTCCTGTCATCGCATACAGGAAGTGGGAAATCGGCAGTATTCGTAGCAGCAACGAAGGATGAACCTACGTTAATTATTGAACCCCGGAAATTTTTGCAGTCCCAGATATTAAAATTATACACTAATACAACCACGCCATCGGCCCTTCTTTTCGGCAGACGGGAATATTTGTGTGAATATGCACCCGACACAATTTATGGCAGAGGAAACGCAGGTAATGCACCATGCCTGAAGAAATCCCGATGTAACAACACCTATTACAAAAATGAGTGCGAGCGATACCAGCCGAAATGTGAACAAAGCCCCTGCAACGTGTTTTTGGCCGATGATGGGTTCCATGTATATCCATGCCCCGATTGTGCGTATTTCAAGGCACAGCGAGCCGCAGTAGACTGTTTAAAAGATAATGGTACGGTCATCGCAAACTTCGGGAACTTCTGGAACCTGCTTGATAAGGCGGATAATGTGGTGATAGACGAAGCCGATCTATTCTTCCGTGAGATAAGCACGCCTACAATTATGAATGCAACTTACGAGATGGAAGATATACGTAAGATGCTCGATTCCGAATTATTAGATATAACTGCAAAGATGGCAGCAGCAAATCCGACCGAATACTATAGGCTAAAAAATAAACAGTATAACGTTGCGTTCCTGAAAGATAATGCCGATTTATGTTTTGCCTACCGCAAAAAGAACTGGAAAACAAAAGAAGAGAAGATATACGTGGAGATCAACCCGGATTCAGTGAATGTATTGAAAGATAAGATATTCAAAAATAAACGGCTGATTATTGTTACTGCTACACCTACCGAATTTAACTTACCAAACATTACATATTCAGTACCGCAGCGATGCGGGATTTTCTATACTCCCCAAGGGAAACTAACAGCCTGTGAATTAAAAAGCCAGCCGTGGATTCTCGATAACGCCGCAACTCACTTTATCAAGCCGATGTCGGATATTTTTAATGCCCTATATGGTTCTGATAAATTTGTAGTTCACTGCGGGAATATCGGGAATCATGCAAAACGAATCTATTATGTTTTAGGAGCGAATAACTGCATCCTGCACGAAGAAGGGCGGTTGATGCAAACCATTGATAAGTTCATGAGGAGTAACAGACGATTCTTGTTGGTTGCATCTGCCGAATATGGCGGGGATTTTACATGGTGTGACTGTCAGTTCGTCCTTAAAGTTCCGTATGCTTCGCTGGATGATCGCATGAAAGCACTTGAAAAAACGATGGGTAAAGCAAAATTCAAACGATTTTATACCGTGGATGCTATTACAAGGTTGGTACAGCAGTGTGGCAGGACAGGACGGGGATTCAATAGTTTTGGATGCACCTTTATACTTGATTCGAAATTTATAGAGATATATAGATTGTATAACGGTGCGTTTCCCGAATGGTTTAAAGCAAGAATGATTTATGGAGTGTAAATGATGAACAGCCATGCATATCTAAAACGAAGAGAAGCATTTTGTAAATGCCCTATATGCCCTGCAAAAGTATCTGATAAAGATGTTAAATTGGAAGAAGAATTAAGTCATGTGCCAACAGAAGGCGATGAATATGGTAGCGGTGATTGAAGATGGGAATCAGACCAAATGATTTCATAGATAAAAGCGTTGATGTCAATAGCAGGATGAAAACTGATGATATAATTAATAATCCGAATCGATCATATCCATCAACGGATAAGATGTACCCAGACAGGCGATGCAGAAACCGGCAGCATACGCAACCGGATTTCCCATGTAATAAACGAATTAAAAGACCCGGTAAAGATGAATGTTGTGCGAATTGTAAGCACCGTCATACCTGTACAGAACCGAAAGATACAATCTGGTGCGCGAGATACAAGAGAGATCCGAGCGTGACAAAATGAAAGAAATAAGCAGAGTATATTTTATGATAGAAAAAGATGGTTTTGAAACCGTGCATAAATTTACGAATTTCGATTGGGTAATAATCGCATTAAATAACGGGTGTATGTTTGGAATATTTATTGGGATTATGTGCGCATTCATAACATGGATACAATATGTTGACGTGATCGATTCGATTTTCTTTGCATGTGCAAGTATAATTATTTTATTCATTGTTATGATGTGGATTGGTAGTGATAGTTTTATTCATATGCTGATGTGGGAGATGAGTTGAATATGGGTGTTTTATGATTGCAACCATAAAACCAGCAGATGACAGATGTGATACCTGTAAGAAAGATTTTGATTGCAATCTCTCGCTGACAGCATCAACTATAATCACTTCGACAAAATGTACTTATCGAACAGTCAGGCGACGTGTTACCGCGTTTACCGGATGTAGATTCCATGAACACGAATAACGACTTGCCAACATTCGAACGATCACTGGCAGCACAAAACCTGCTGGAAATTATCTGCCAGAACCCCGGAAAAACATCCGGAGAATTACGGCAGATTTTAAATTGCCATAGCAGATACATTGAAAGATTGATATTCATTTTGAAAACGGCAGATAAAGTACGGTGTAAAATGTCGATCAAAGATGCACGACAGCGGATGTGGTATGCGAAATGACAGATGAAAAAAATAATCATACTGGAATTGAATTTGCTATAGTAGTATTCGGGCTAGGTATTGGTATATTTTTATTATGGTATCTTAAAATTGCGCCGGTGGTATTTATATGAGTTCTATTATCGATTTTATTCTTGGCAGGAAGAAAAAACCGCTTATGGCAGCACGAACATTAGCAGTTATAAAATCTAAAATACCTTATACTAAAATTTCTCATCCGACAGGTTTATAAGTATGTCAGTCTACAGATATAAGGTGAAACATGGTTTCCCACAACATCACACTGGCCCTTGATGATGACCGGTACAAACAACTGGTTTTCCATCAGGAGCGTGAAGGTAAACATTTCACCGTGGACGGTAAGCCCGTTTCATCTGGAATGTATGCAAAGGAACTTTTGTTAAGACAGTTAGACGTTCTGGAAAAAGTCAAAAAGACCCCTGTAAAAGAGTGATTTTATGGTTGAACAGAAAGCAGAAGATGCATCACAGGAAAAGATTCTGAACTGGATGGATGACGATTATGCAATGGAAGTCGTTGCAGGTATTAAATTCGATCCTGAAAAGGAATACGAGTTTACGCTCTCCGACATCCAGCGCAAACAGAAAACCAACAACGACGGCAAGGTATCCGACCGCCTCATTCTGAAGTGGAATGAAACCGAAACCGGCGTTGTCATCCAGCAGTCTGCATTCCTCAATGAGAAGCACAACATCACGAAGAATCAGGATTCCCCCGAGAAGTCAAATGATCTCATCAAACTCGCAAATTCTCTCGGTTACAATGTGAATGTTGGCGATAAGGGATTCCACCCCAAGAACTTCCTGCGTATGGGCATGAAAATTGTTGCGCATGTTCAGGATCAGGTTGACCGCAAGACACAGCAGAAAACCGGGTTCTCTGAAATTATCATCCCGTCAATCCGGCAGGTTGGCAAGAAGGCGCAGCAGAGCATTGCCCATAATGAAGCGGATGTTGCAAAGTGGCAGGCAGAGATCACCGCACAGAAGTTTGCCAACCGTGACAAGTTCGTGCAGTTCCTTGCATCCAGTGGACGTGTGCCAGAAATTGCACCGTTCATGGTAGCAGCGAATGACAATAAGTTTGTGTTTGCGTAAAACCAAACACTTTTTAGGTGGATGATTAAATCATGCTCTCCCTTTCTTCAGGTGCGCCCGGATGCGGTAAATCATCACAGCATGTTTACCTCTGTAAAGTATTGCCCGATTCCCTCTATCTCTGCATGGAACCAAAAGATGTAGAGGTACTCGAAACATCAGGTGTCCCGTATAAAATCATAACAAAACTTAATGATGATTACTTGGAAGATCCGGTAGCGACACTTGCCGAATTCCAACTTACAATTCATGACATCATAAAAAACAACAAATACAAGAATATCGTGATCGATGGCGTATCCGACATCAGGAAATATGCAACCGCAGAATGGATCTGGAAAGATAATCAGGATCGGTTGCGGAAGCAGATGAAACCCCGTGAATCTATTGCAGGCGAAAATAAAGGTGCATGGGCAGATATTAATGACCGGGTTAAAGGTATCCTGCGCCCTCTGATCAACTGGGCAAATGTCACGCGGAATAATGTATTCTTTACTGCACAGTTAAAAGATGAATACCTGAATGATAAGAAGATTGGAAAAGCGATCAATATCGGCGAATGGTGCGAGTATGATGTTGACTGCAAGTTTACTTTCGAGCATACGGCATTAGAGAAATATGTAATTAAAGTTACGAAACTGCCACGGTGGGCTAATGATATCGGGGTTTACGAATCTGCTTCGATTCTTGATGTTGGATTCCTGACGGTATTGAGTGAGCGCGGATTATTGAAGGAACGAAAAGCGGTATAATGGCACTCGTCATAGATATTAGTGAAAATGCCGATAAAACCCGCCAGTACGGGGCACAGCGGATCGGTGAAAAGAAGCAGGGATGGAATGAGTACCAGATTTATCGCCGGGTGATCAAAAACGGGACGGTATTTAACGAATTTGAAAGCATGGGCAGGATCAGCCATAAGTATGAAGATGGTGCAGATGTTCTTGCCTTCAAAGTATTGAAATTTATATCAGAGCAGGAACCGACTGTAGAGATACCACAGCTGGAAAAGAAGGGTATTAGGAAGAGATGACTGTGATGCAAGATCATTGTGAATTTGCCAAGCAAGGAATATTCCCACGTATCGGGCACGTGTGTTGTTTTTCCGGTGATAATTTTATAATACGATTATTCGGAAAGAAATGTCCATTCCAATATTCGTATTATACTGAATGCATAGGATATGTGCAGTGTAAAGAAATCAGATTGAAGAAGAAGTAACAAGGTGATTTAACTGCCATGTATCATTGTAGACACACGGGAAGTTTATCACGAATATATCATAAACATCATTCAGCGGCATGGAGGTATTGATGTTGTGAGAACATGCCTACAGCACGGCTGCGATTACAATATCATCGGTAAAGTAGATTCCATTGGTGTACAGCGGAAATCCGGGTCTAAAGAAATCCCAAAACAACTGATGGAATTAAAGAATGATATTCTACCATCGTTAAAGGATCTCACTACAAACCCGGTATTATTGATCGAGGAAGATTTTGTTATCGATGATAACGGTACATTCTTCCAGCGGCGTGACGGGATGTTATACCCGACACAATTAAACAGTAAAGCATATTATAATTTCATATCGTCGATCAAGCAAAACGGTATAGATGTTGTAACTACACGCAATCTTGATGCTTCGATCTGGTGGATGATTGCAACTGCCGAATATCTGGATAACTATCATTACCCAAAAATCAGTAAGCAATTCAATGCTGAAAATCAGGCGGTTGGATCGTTATGCAGCTTGAATGGAATCGGCCCTGCAAAGGCAAGGAAAATTCTTGCAGAATATTCTTTGAAGGAACTTATGATGATTGAAACGAATGAATTGATAACGAAGAAATTGTTATCGTTTGATCAGGCATTATGGTTTGATCAATGGCGGAATACGAAGGTGAAATGATGGGTTTAACCGAAGAACAACTCAAAAAACTGGATTCCGAACGGTACAAAATGTTTGCGTGTATATTTGCATCGATCATCATAATTCTCGGTGCATACTTTGCAATTGCTACCTATGCATCTGGATTACTCTACTACTGCAATTTATATACGGTTGCTGTAATTATATTTATGGCAGTTCTTATAATATTCATGACGTTTGGTGATCGGGCAAAGAAGATAATTGGTGAAGCATGATGGTAGAAGTTGTCAGTTTTAGAACTACAAAAGATTTCGGAAAACCCGGTGATGTACGAATAGATCGAGGTTCAAAATGGGGAAATCCATTTCATATAGGTAAAGATGGTAATCGAGATCAAGTATGCGATAAATACCAGCAGTATTTTGAGCAGAGTAATTTGGACATACGGGAATTGATCGATGCAAAACGTTTATTTTGCTGGTGTGCCCCATTGCGATGTCATGGGGATTATTTAAAGAAACGAATAGAGGAGTTGAAAAAGCACGTATGATTTACTGCGATGTGAATTGTGATGATAGTATCGTTTGCGATAAAACCGTATGTAAGTTTGATACTGCCGTGGTTACCTGCGCTCACATCCGCTGCAACGTTCAACTCAAATACCCGATCAACAATACTAAAATCCCGATCTACTGCAATATCCATGCACCCTATCATAAACGCAGGGGGTAACCGATATATCGGGAAGGAACGCATAAGAAATCCAGCAGACAGAGTGATTTAAGTGTTCGATGTTATGCAGGATGCTATAACCGAAATGGTTTCCGAAAATATAGGTATCGCGGTTATGATTCAGATGATTGAAAATGGCGATTTCGTACCTTATATCGGATTCTATAAGGAATGCCGTGAAAAAGGTATCAATCTGCATCCAAGAAACATCGGACGGTTACAGAGCCTGAAACAATCCTGTATTCAATACTAATGTATTTCATAGCGCAATCTATATATCGTAGTATGACATAGATAAATCTACAACACTGTAGGAACTGTAACATGAACTACAAACTGCAAGATCGCTTACATATCACTCTCCCGAAATGCGAGAGGCAGAACCTTGATCGGCTTACGTTGATAGTTCTTATTGCACTCTTCAGTGGCATAAGTCTTTTAATATTATTCGTGAGTATATGGTTGTGGGGGTGATGATGCAGTAATACAGGTTTGCCACCATTCTCCTGTATTACTGTTGAATCCCCATCAATCCATGATAAAACCAAAAATTCATTAGGTAAACTATGAAAAGCATCTCTAAAATCTTTATCGGCCTGCTTGTGCTTATGGCACTTGTAGGAGCAGTAGCAGCGACAGATGTAAACCAGTTCAACCTCGGTGTAATCAGTGGTTCTGATAGCACTACGCAGGTTGGCGTGAATGCAGCAATCGATTCCAGCGGCTCAATCGATCAGGTGAACAACCAGTACACCTACAGTTCTGACGGAACTACGCAGGTTGCAGTTAATGGCGTCGATGATGTAAAAGGTACTACCAATCAGCAGAGTGTTGGGACTGTTGAATCATCCGATGACTCTATGCAGGTTCTTGCAAATGTCGGGATCGTTACTACCGGCACTCTTACGCAGGGTAACGAAGGCACAATTGCAGGATCTGACGGTTCTGTGCAGGTTCTTGGCAATGCCGACGATCAGGGACTTACGTACAACGTTAACAGTCTGATTTACGAACTGTAAATTACGAGATGGGATTATGAAATTCACTAAACTAATCCCCATCTTGCTCATCGCAGTAGCCCTGCTTGCAGTTTCAGTATCCGCCCAAGCATCGCAGGGAAATGGTGTAGTTGTATCTGGCACTGATAATGCCGTAGCACAGAGCAATTCGGTTGTTTATACCGGTCATTCATCCAGCATTGATAACGTAATTTCATCAACAGCAATCTCTACAAACAACTACTACAACATTCAGGGATCACCAGTGCAGGAACTTGCCAAAAATGATATCATCTTTGATCGTATCATTATGGCAAATCAGGTGCTGGAAATCAGCATAGCCGATAACAACCTTGCAAACCAGACTGTGCTCGTAATGTCAGGTACACCGGTTGCAGTCTATGCAATCGGATCGTTAGATCAGTACAAAGTATTCGGGAAAGAATCAGAACTGGTATATGATGCGACGTATGATCGCATGGATACCGGGGATGTCCAGCCAATCGCAGAAGTACCATATTATACTTCGGATTGTAAATTCAAAGTGCCCACGGATGCTGCATACCTCGTAATCGATAACAGATATTACCCGAATGATGCAGAAATCCAGATCGGTGTTCCGGGTACCACTACTGAAATCTAACACTCTTTTAATCTCTCTTTTCAAAAACCTTTATAACTATTATAATCCATATACTTTCACATGAGAAATCTTAACAGCATCATATTATTGTTTTTCCTGTTATTTTGTATTGGCAGTGCATCTGCTATTACTGAAAATTTACAGAGTTGGGGGAGTTCACAGATTGGTGGATCATATAATATTGTATTATTTAATTCATCAAGCGGTGAAGTGACTGCATATTTATTACATTATCTATCTAGCTTTGTAATAAATGCAAATCCAGTCCAATATACATATGCCGCATTTGATACTCCATATAATTACCAATATGTTGAAGTTTATCTTCTTGATTCTAATTTTAATACGCTTGCCCAATATGGGTTTGCGGAAATCACCGGAAGAATTGAAATCAATATTGTTGGAGGAGCTCCTACATATTATGGGAATGGTATTTTATTATCAACAGGTAGTGTTATTAATGTAAATCCCTCGTATCTAGAAATAACTTCACCGGATGGCGGTGGAGCTTGTAATATAGATAATATCGTTATTGGAAATAGCGATCCACATGTTGTTGGTGCATTACCCTCGAATTGGACTATCCAAAGGGATCTTATCAATCCTGCCGCAACGGGTGTTTACGCATGGAATAATTCTTCATCTAACTGGACATTAACGAATTCACAATATTTTTATATTGATGCCGATACATCCAGTCAGCAATCTGTTACAACCGAAAATTTTGATATTTTAAATTACGATACAGGACTTATTGTAAATACTACTGTAATACATGATCAATCTTCGCCACGCAATCAGTTGCAATTTAATATTGCTAATTTCCTTAATACAATAACCAATCTTGGCACACAATTACCCGATGGTGAATATACCGCAGAATTCAGGGGATACCCGACATCGGCAGCATACTTCTGGGTAATCTCATCAGGTGCTACAGTAAACTGGAATAAAGCAACATATGCTCAAGGTGATACTGCAACTTTAACCTATGCTGTTTCAAATTCATACTGGCAGACATCGACATACAACTACAATCTTGTTATCGTAAGCACTACAGGAACCACCCTTCAGACATATGCCCTGACATCGCAGACGGGAACCGAATCACTGCAACTGAATCCAACTACATATCCCCCCGGTGCATACTATGCTGAAGTAACTGCAACCCCTGTTGCTGGTGGCACTGCCCAAATCATAAACTATGCGGCAGCACAGGTTACAAATTATGTATATCTGGGTGGGTATGTTATGAATGCAGAAACCGGAGCTGTATTACAGAATGCTAATGTATCTGTTTCCCAATCTGGTACAAATGTATCTGCATTAACAAGTGCTGCGGGATTATACAATATTTCAACAGGATTACTTGCTGGTTCTACGATCAGCGTAGTTACGAATTTAACCGGATTCACCACAGACACAAATTCATTTACTCCGTTAAGTGCAGGAACAATCAACCTGAATATTTCATTGCTATCTACAACCCCTGCATTTTCAGGTACTGCCATCAGTGGAATCTTACGCGACAACCAATATGGTAATCCTATCCCTGCTGCAACGGTATATCTGGTTAATGGAACGCAGGTATTCAGTAACACTACAAACATTGCAGGATATTATTACGAGAATGGTTTAACGCACGGAAATACATATACTATATCAGGATTAAAAGCAGGATATGCCAATACTACATTGCCGCAGGTATCGGTATAAACAATAACTTTTATTACATACTTTAACATATCGTATAGTATGTCAGATGAAACCAAAGAACCTACTTTTGAAGAGATGAAAGCAGATTATTCCAAGATGCAGGTAATACTTGCACAGATGAAAGAAAAGCGGGTGCTGGAAAATTTTGAAATTGCAATGCTGGATCTCCGTAGATCGGGCAGCGCAAAAACAGTTATTGATTCTGTTGAAGCAGTCTATAATCTGATGGCGGTGGAATACAACCAGAAATACTTTCCACAAGCCGCCCCGGGAGCAATGGCTAGACGTGCGGGAAAGCAGAAACCGAAACCACCTGAAGAAAAACCAGATGAAACAAAAACAGACGAAGCAAAACCCGATGAAGCAGGATCTGAAAATCCAGATGCCGAAATCGATAATCGGGAATAAAAAATTATAACTTTTTTATCGCAGCAGACTTCGCAGCGGGATAATCTCTAGGAATAGATTATAGGATTTCTTGGAATTACTTGCAAGGAACCCACCCGGGGCTGATGCACCCGGGGGTAATCCGAATATATCTGTAGGCGGTGGAGTTTTTGTGGTTTTTGTAGTTTCAGTTGTCACATTACGGGTTATTTGAGATTGCCGTGTAATATTCTCCAATATTGATCCCTGCATAGTACCCTGCTCTACAATATTATCAAGATCAAGTGCACTTCCCTGAATAGTTGCTTGATCGGTACGCTGTCGCTGCCGTGATCGCTGTGCCAATGCCTGTGAAGATACCTGACGAGTTGCCTGAACCTGCGCAAATGCTGGCAACACACCAATTACAGATCGCCTTGATGAACTTTGTGCAGTTGCAGAACGCTGCGCTGATTTATTGGTAGATGCTACAGCAAACTCCGATGCAATACCTGTAAGAACATCGGAACCTGCCGATAGTCTACGCACTGATAACAGTGGGGAATATCCAACTGGTGCTTCTCGCGCAAATGTTTCTTCTTCATCAAATTCTAATACCCTTCCACCATCAAACCCGGAGATACGGGTACTTGCTGGTCTTGGGGCACTTGTAGCACCACGACTTAAATCAGGTATAGCAGATTCCCGCAACCCTGAATCAAGCGATGTTATGGCAGATGAATATGATATTTCTAATGGTGCTGCCTTTTCTACAGCAACTGTTCCGCGATTTGCCGATTTCATATAGTCAGGTATTTCTGAAACTGTGCCTCGCGGTACTGTGCCTTGCGGTACTTGATCTAATGTTATTGCAGTTCTCCCACCACCACGGAACCGGCCAAGCGATAACTCATATGGATTCCCTGAAGGTGCAGACTTTCCGAATTCCAATTCATCTATCCTGCCAACACTTGATGATAACCTGCCCGACACTGCAATACGATCAAGAGCATTCTGAATTATACCCTGCCCTTCGCCGATTGTAGGTTCTCCCTTTGCCGGGAATCTTGAACCAAGTAAACGATTAATGGTAGTTCCTGCCTGCCGGGTTTCACCTTCAAAGAGATCGTTTTTCTCTGGTGATATCTCACGAACGAAATAATCTCCTGCCTGCTCTGCATATGAAGGTGTACCTTTGATTTCAGTTGGTGTTCTGATTACAGATTCTGTTTTCATTCCAATAAGATTTCCACCTTCCCGCTGGTATGTTGTTCTTTCAGCAGATAAGATAAAATCTGAAATATCGGGCATCTGGTTTAACCGTGCAACTCCACCAGCCCGTGCTTCGGTAATTACTTGACCTTCGCCGAATACGTTTTCCAATGTCACTCCTGCCCCAGGCCTTCCAAATGCAATTGATTTTGAACTGTAAGATACTGGTTCCGTAAGCAACCGCCCGAATTCAGCCTGCGGGTTTTTCGGATTTACCCTTACTGCTTCATCCCATGCTTTCAGATAATCTACAGATCCGTCTGTTGGTGATATAGATTCCGCGCCAAATACGGATTCTTCACCTTTGATAAACCCTTCAAATGTGGGTTGTGAAGTTCTTACAATGTATTCCTGCGCAAAAATGTCGCCTGCCATACTCGTTGAACCCGCCAAGCGTGTTGTAGCATATTCACGGGCCATTGTATCTGCTGATAAATCTACTGTAACCGGTTCGCCTACAGGACGTGCTTTCATGAATGGGATTTCTGTTTCTCCAAGCAGAGGCAGGCTAACTGTAGGACGCTGTAATAGTTGCGAAGTTTTTGTAATCGAAAAATCCAGCGATTCCCCAGAGAACGCCATTGGATTTTCGCGGGATTCCGCAGTAATAGAATAAACATCCTGTAAAATATTCGATGGGTTGTAAGTTGCTTTATATATTTGACCAACTTTTTCCGGCACACCTTCAAGCAATGCAGATCGCCCCACATCAAGAACTGCAAGCGGATCAACAGATTTAATTCCTGCGGCTACTCTCGAAAGAACACCCGGACTGGTTGCAGTCGGGCCAGATATTGAAGGCATTTCACCCTCTAATGTTTTACCTTCTATTCTTCCTGCAAGTGTATCAAAGAAACTGGATACTGCACCAGATTTTGTAGTTGTAGTTGCAGAAGATTCTCCCGGTAATCGCGCAGCATCTGCCCAACTTGCAGCACCCACTAATCCAAGTCCACCGATCAATGATGGCAGCATTGTACCGCCACGGGTTGAAATTCCACTTGCTGATATATCGGTAAATCCTGCGGTTAATGCAGAAGTTACTAATGCAGCCCCGCCAAGTAATCCAGCGCCGGTAACTACCTTTGATGATATTCCTGCACCTGTTGCAAGTTCTCCAAATCCCTCCGTTCCTAATGTCAATAATACAGTAAACGCCGTATCCCGTGCAACTCCAAGCGGGTTTGTTTCTACCTGATTAATTGCATTTTCCCCGACATTTGAAATAAATCCTAATGGTGTATTAGCATTTGCTGCCGATTCTGAAAGTTGCTGCTTGCTGAATGTTTGCGGCAGGAATGATGCAATGGTATCATTCAGGTTATCAAATAGTGATTTCTCTGGTGTAGTGTATGTAGTTGATGTCTGATTGGATGTAGTTGTAGTTGTCGTTACCCCACCGATTGTAGATGTCTGGGTAGTTGGAACTGCCGGTTCTGTAATAGTGAATGAACTTGTACCGAACCCTGCCGATGGTGCTTTCCCCCCGCCCAATCCGATTCCATTAAGCAATCCCTGCCTAAGATTTTCAAGCAGATTACTAAATGATGGTGTTGACGGGGTAGATGAAAATGTAACCGATTCCTGTCCTGATACCGGCGCACGACCAAGTATCGAATACGTTAAACCGTCTTCGGAACGTGCAGGTGGTATCCCGGCCATCTCACCGATAGTTCCAGATTGAACATTAGTAGTTGCTGCCTGTGCCCCGAATCCCCCGCCAAATATATTATAGACTTTTCCGAGCGCACTTATATCTGCACCAAGCAAATTCGATAATATATTTCCGCCGCCAGATTTGGCAGCGGTTGTAGTAGTAGCAGGAGCAGGTACAAATATTGAAGCAGCAGCAGGAGTTATATTACCAAGTTCGGTTCCGGGTAAAGTTGCAGGTTTCAATCCGCCTGCTCCAAGCACTTGTATTGCAGGGGAACTTGCCGAAATAGACCACGGCAACGAATATAGATCCTGTTGGCTTTTCGGTAAATTAACAGCCTGCGGATTAACAAGATTTGCAAGGTTATACGGATTCGCAAATGTACTTAATTCAGCACCGGTACTTTGAACTGTCGTTTTGGGATTAAGCGGCAATACATATCCGCCATATGCTTCAGAGCCAAGCCTGCTGAATGCACTCGGATTTGCAAGAACTGCTGAGGCTGATGGTTCGCCGGGATATGTTGCAAGACCGGTTGCAAGTATCGGATTACTGGTTCCCGCGCTTGCCTGTGTAAAGACTACTGGTGTTTCGGGTTTAATTGCTGTGAATGCCCCCGATTGTAAAGCCGCTACGCTTCCCCCGCCAACCAGATTCCAGAATGGAGTACCACCGGGATTGAATACTTCTTGGTATATTCCATATTCCCCGGGCGATTCATATACAATTTTGCTGTTAGGTATTGCTTCTGCGTATGTATTTCCTTCAGGTACAATTGTAGTGAATGACGATGGTTTAGAGATAAACGGCGCGGGTAAATTCAATCCGCCAATCTCCTGATTCAACTGTGCGTTTGTTTGTGCTGCCTGTTGCGCATTATACTGTGCAACAGCTGTAAGATATGCCTGCCCACCACCCGGGCCAAGTAATTCTTCTGCCCATGCCTGCGGTGTCTGGCCCCCGGTTCCATATGCATTGCCGCTGGTTGCCGTTCCTGCTGCTAATGGTGTTGATATAGATGTTGGTACTTTTGTAGGAGAACCAAACAGATCAGATAATCCAACTGGCATTAATGGGGCCTGTGATTTCTGCTTCGAGAATAATGAACCTGCTGCTGCACCCAGAGAAGCAGCACCCATAATATCCAGACTGCCTGTAATATCTGAAGTCAGGTTTGATGCTTTATAACCACCAGATGAACTAAGTACGTTTTGTGTAGCGGATGCACTGGCTACATTATAATTTCCAATACCACCAACAATTCCACCAAGTCCTCCGACAATTCCACCAAGTCCTCCGACAATTCCTGCACCAATATTTTCTCCCTGCTGAACGCCAGAATTCACAGCACCAGAAGCACCAGATAAAAGAGATGCCCCTCCGGATTCAATTGCAAGAACGCCTGTTTTTGCAGCAGCGGTTGTAGCACCGAATGCACCAGAAAGACCGCTGACTAATTGAGATCCCCCTGCCTGAACTGCCGAGGCTGCACTACCCAGATCGCTTTCGATCATCCCGAAAAACTGGCCTGTAGCATTCCCCGCTGCTGATAACAGGTTTGCCATGATTAGATTGGTATAGGGGATTAAGGGAGATAAAGGTTATTATAGAATATATCAGTTAGAAAATATTAGCAAGAAAAAAAAAGAATATTACGACACCCAGTATTTTGCTGCTTCACCGGGGATATTATCTCCAACCGGAATCCGGTTAGTAGTTCTCCAATAATGCCCATCATTCGACGTATAATAATGCCCGTGGTGATCGGTCATGTACCATGCGCCATCATAATAGGTAGTTGAATCCACCGGGTATGCAGTGAGTGCTACATTTTCAACCATCGGGATACCGTTATAGGAACTAATTGTTGTACCTGAATATGAAGCACCAAGAAGTTCTGCGGTTCCCGGATCGAAATTTGTAATAAGGTATTCAGTACCGGTATTATCAACAATACAGACGTACCCCCATTGTGTACCTATACTTTGCACGTTTGTAATTGTTGTAAGAGTTGGCTGGATAACTACAGGTTGAACTACAACCGGTGCAGGAACAGGAACTGTTGCAGGTGTTGGAACTGGTGTTGGTGCAGGAGTTGGAACAGATGCAACACCTGCTGAAAATCCGTTATCCCTTCCTAAATCGTAAACTGCACATGCCGATAATGCAATAACGACTGCAACAATAATAACACCTACTGCCATCCACAATACCCATTTTGGGATATTGATAGTTTCAGAATTGCTGACAGATGATGACTGTGCTTTAGATTCATCTACCATATCTTACATCTCCTAAATGATTGTATAAGTTGTAGTTTGCACTATAAGATGATAAAACTTTGTATGGTATACTTTACAAAAATAGAAATTTATAGTAAAAGATCGCCCGGGCCGACATCCCGCTTTCTCTTCCTGCCAGTTGCACGACTGCCGCGTATAGCATCGAATCCCATGATAGGGGCGGGGGCAAAACCTTCATTCAGGAGATTAAGACCGCTTTGTGCCAGTTCACGACGGGGATGTCTTGGAGTTGGAACTGCCCTCGTACCCTCTGCTTGCTGCTCACGGATCATTATGAGTTTTTCTTTTTGATGCTGGCGAATTTGCCGTCCCTGTTGGATTTGCCCTAGAGGATCGGATGCAAAACTATCCATCATTGAATCGGTACGCTGATCAGCATATTGAACTGTATTTCGTCCTGCACGAACTACGGTTTCTTTTGCCTGACGTGGAGCGTTACGAATACTGTTTGTAACATCTTCCTTTAATCGCTGACCATAGGGTGATAACTTTTCCCGAAGCGTTCTGTCATTTGCAAGTCTGGGACTTGATGTACGAGTTGCAGGATTGCCAGCACCAACAGGAAGTTCTGTAGTCCTGCGAGACATGGAATGAGCAGGCATTTCCTCTTCCTGTGCTAAAGGTTGGCGTGAAGTTCTGGTTGCAGAATTTCCAAGACCGACTGGGATTTCAGAAGTGCGTCTTACAGTTGATCTGCGTTCATCCTGTCCCTGTTGTGTAGAATCAGCCCACGATTGATTTCTTTCCGGATTTACCTGCTGCGGTGCACCTTCCCGTTCTGCTGCTCTTGTAGCCCAATGCTTTTGTTCAGTTGTATGTTCGACTCTATGTGAACCATCTTGCGCAACTACATCTTTCCCGGGATCATCCATAAAAACAGTATAGGAACCTATTAGATAATAAAGTTACCCGAACTCCCTCAAGATCGTTCTAAAATTTGTAGTCCATGTCTGGTTGGGCTGTGTTTTCGTATTGATTATTTTTATTCGTGTATTTATGAATTTTTCTTTTCGTTCTAATAGTTGTTGCAATGTATATAATTTATGTGAGTTTAGAGGCATGAACATGAATTCATCTTGCATATTACAACTCCCTATCTGTAATAACAAATTTTGATGGATTAAAATTCGGATCATTTGCAAGTTTTCGTGCATGCTCTAACAATGCTGCACCTTCGGGTGTTATATCATGCGGATCATTCATATAATCAATAAATTTTTTTGCTGCATCCTCATGCAAAACACCTAATTCATCATATACTTTATTTCGTTCGTCTGCTCGTATTTGTTGTTCATTTTGTAATGTATCAATTTTAGTTACAATATATCTAATAGCAACCGTTATAAATACAAATGCCATTGCTATACAACTTCCAATATACCAACTTATAATATCTATATGCATGTTGGCAGGATTATCAAATCTACTAATAATTATCAACCCCGGCCCCAAAACCATAAATGCCATCAACCAGAAACAGACTATTATATCGTATGTTTTATCTTCTTTCGTTTTGTAATGTACCTTATACTTTGAAATAAATGATTGTAATTTAGTTTTGAGTTGCATACATTACTATAGCGTATGTAAGATATAAAAATTGTGTTATACAGAATACTGCTGCACCTGCGCGTATTCGATTGTCTGGAAGCACAGAATCACGAACTGCACTACTACAGCAATGGATAAAAAGAACATGAACGCATAAAAGATGATAGGTATGTACTGCGGGACATAGAACCAGAAGGTATTGATCCCGGGCATGAACCAGTTGTTAATGAAGTTGCAAATATAGTCTACAGCATACCCACCGTACAAAGTCATAAGCATCAGGACAAAGGTAATGATGCAGGTTTCACAGATGCCCATTGTAATCGCGCCAAGTGCCACTGCACCCGATTCCGTGCGGATTTCAGTAATCCAGTAGTTGATGCCAAGACCGAGCAGGAAAATGATAGGTTCTGCACGGAATACCATTACCTGAAGCATAAAAACATCGTAGCGCATCTGGGAAGCAGTAGTTAGTATACTGAATAACTGTGTAGCGATATGCGTGACTAAATCAAGCCCGAATCCGGTAACAAGCAGCAGGAATCCTGCAAGTAAGAATCCCATTACTAAAGCCATCAATCCTCCTGCTGCTTCTTCCCGATCAAAATGTTTCATTGCATATACCTCACTTGATGAACCATGATATAACTATCCCTGCCACACTGGCATACATCAATCCCTGCCCCACCTGCATAAACTGCACGGGAATACCATATGCTGAAGTCATGATGAATCCACCTGCAATAAATGCAAGGATACATGGGATCAATATATCCTTCGGTCTTAACCACAATCCAACAAATATGAAGAAGAATAATGATCCCCAGATAAGGGATGCACTGATTGACAATCCGCCATTCGCTGAATACAACGGCTGTGTATATGGTGCAACGATATCATTCAGGAGATCACCTACGTCAATACCCTGATGCAAAAGAGTGAGCAGCGGCAGGCCGAATGCAGTTTGCGGTGGTAACTGCGCGGCAGGAACGGTGAATGTTGCAGACGATCCGCACCCGGTTCCATCGCAGGCAACTACGTAATACTTCGCACCTGTCATCATAGGTGGGCCATACTGGAAATCGGTAAATGTAGTTCCATTGATCGTCTGATTGGGAGTAGACCAGTAATACGGGCCATTCTGGAAGGCTCCCCATTTGAATTGCCCCCACGTTCCCGATGCCGCGCCCGATGCTTGGAAGTATACATAATCGGGAGATGCATTGGTGATAGATACCGATGGGTAAGCATAAACAACCGAACCGCAAAATGCCAGAGCCAGTCCTACCACAAACATGAACAGGAGTATCTTCGCAACTCGTTTTAAGAAAGTAATGTTGTCCATGATTACACCTCGATAGGTTTGAATGGCCGGAAGATAATGTTAATTAGTTCGAGTCCGTAAATTACATAGATGCCAGCCTGAAGCAATGCCCCGAGAGTAGGTGGTATCCCGAACACTGTAACCAATGTCGGATAGATGAAGAATATCGCACCGAGCATGCTTGTCAATATATTCAGTACTAACCCCGGCAATGTCACCGTATAGAACAATGCAGACCATGCACTTGTATCTTCGCCGATATTGCTGAATGTCTGGTTGGCAGAGGTTAGATTATATACGGCATAATTTCCTGCTGGTGTCAATTGTGACTGTGTTGCTGCTGTCTGGATTGCATTGCCATTAACTGTGAACAATGCCATCGAATTGACATAACCTATTGACAATTGCAGTACGATCAACAGGAACATGACTTTGTATAACAATCCGCCTGCTGTCCCGAAAACACCGTATTTATATTTAGCCTGCGATCTGAAGAATGAGATGACACCCATGAATACGACGGTTGCCATTGCTGTTCCAAGACCTGTGACAAATGGTATCAAACCAAATATCCAGAGCAACCCGGCGAATAATGGGGTAATGACGTATCCGAACCTGACATTATCTTCAGACCAGATACTTGACAGTAGAAACAGGAACCCCAGTGCAATTATTTCCCCGGTATAAATTGTGCTGAACATGGTTAGTACCCGTACCCTGCCTTATCGCATGCCCAGTCGTTGCAGGATTTATTGAACAAATTACCCGAAGTCCCGTTGGCTGAAGTACCCTGCAACATTATACCGCTATCCTGTTCGACAAACCCGAACTGCTGTGTACTTGCATTCAATCCCCACCTGTACTGGTTCCCCTGAACGTTTGCAACCGCATACTGCGCAGATACATTACCAGTGGGATTATTGATTGTTAAATTATATAGAAGGTTGCCGAAGTAATCTGTGAAGTAGAAGTTGACATAATTTGTTTCGGCCAGACTGTCTGAATAATTACCCATCAGGTAGACCGTTGCCGGATATGAAGATGCAGGTGGATAAATCGGCAGGCTGTACTTCAGAACGTTTGCCTGCTGTGTTATCGGGGCAGTTAATGAATCAGGCAATATCCACATGTAGTTGTTTTGCAGGGGTGATACTGTCCTGACTGCATTAACCCCGATATTTGTATTTACGAAGGTGAGTTGGTACTCGGCAGACTGGATCATCGGGAATGATACGATTCCCATACTGTCGGTTGTTGCATACATTATTGTAGTGTTCAATGGAGTTGCGCTGCTAGAGATACCAAATAACGTACTGAACCAATTGGTATTATTGTTCACGCTGTTTATCATCGCAGCAGTTACGGAAGTTCCCGCAAGGTAATTTCCATACGAATCTAGAATCTGGAATTGCACCTGCTGCGGGTATAACAGGTTAAGTACCGAATTGCTGGTAGTAGATGTTTTCGACAATTGCATTGTTTCTGCAAGATTACCAGATACAACATATGATTGTGATGCACTGTTATACCCGGATGAACTGGCATAAATTACCACGACGCTATAAAGATATGTACCTGTATATACCCCATTGGTTGTGGTTGCATTATTTCCGAGATTATCTGAAACCGAAACAACCGGAATTACATTATTAGTACTCGAATCGGTGAATGTGACTTGCAATGTATATTTAGGAGCCATTGTGAAATCCCGCCGGGTATATCCGCCAGAATACGCGGTTACATTGATATAATTTGTTTTGGTAGTTGTGTTTGAACCGTTAGAGTTTGATGCCGTAAGAGATACATTATAATTTCCAGCCAATGTATAGATATGACTAGGATTCTGAAGATTCGATCCGCTGGAATCCCCGAAAGTCCATGACCATGACGTAGGGCTGTTAATACTGGTATCAGTGAAGTATACCGGAAAACCTACCGATGCCATTACGGGATTTGCTGTAAATGATGCAACCGGCGCAGGTGCAGGTGCTGCGGTTATATTTTCATACATTATTGTAGTGTTTGTTACAGATGCATTCGCTACAAGAGATGATGTATAAGTTACCGTATAGTTTCCGATTGCAGAATATGCATACGATGGATTCTGTATATTACTCGTACCGCCATCACCAAATGCCCATGAAGAATTCGTCCATCCTGCCGGTTCACCTAAAGATTGATCGGTAAATTGGATTGAAGATCCAACTGCTGCTGTAGTTGCATTTGATGTAATATTCGGATAGATAGTCCACGTTCCAAGCGGGATATAGTTTGTATCGTAGAGGGTAATCGGGTATGTTACCGAGTGTTGACCGTCTACAACATATGCATTCGAGAATCCGGTTGTTAATGCCTGTTGCGTTGAATAATTGTAATAGTTAAATGTGGTATCTACGATACTGGTACGATTCAGGAATAATGATTGGAATCCTCCCCCGCCGGATCTTGAAACGCTGAATGAAACAATACCATTTGTATTATCTACGGAAATACTGGTGATTTGGAGATCCGGATATGTAACCAACGCGGTTGAATTTATCACCGGGTTACCAATAACATTTTCAAACTGTTGTGGGAATGTTATGTTGGCATTTATAACCGTTGCATTGGTTAAATTTTGTACCTGCAAAGTCCTGACATGCGGCGTGGTTATATTTACAATGGCTGATGCATTGTTGGGCCACGATTTATACATCAATGTTAAATTTGAATTGATGTTTGGATAGACATAAAATAAATTGCCATTATACTGTGCATATGGCGGGCTGAATGACGGCATAGTAAAACGGGGAGTACTGGTACTCATCCTGAATTCATCCATATACCATACCGGGCTGTTTGGTTGATTGTTACCTATGATAATCGGATTTGTCGTGTCATATGAACCTGAAGGTCTTGCTCCCTGCGAAACAACCGATCCATCTTCATACGTTGTAATGTAGGTTGAATTTAACGAGATAACAATATGGTGCCATCCACCGTTAGCAATGGTAAATGTAGGAGTTTCATTTGCGGTTGATCCCATATAGAATCCATACGTACTGATTGAACCGCCATTTATGAATCCCCACCCGTTAGTATTTGCAGTACCTGTTTCTCTGGATATCAATGTTCTACCTGCACCGCCAACACTGGTAACATAAATCCAGAATTCCAATTCATCTGATTGTGACGGGCTACCCAGATTCCAAATCACAGAGGATGCGGATGATATATAATTATTCGGTGGGGGGTTGGGGAAATTAATTGAACCTCCACCAAATTTGTACGTAACGGCGTTTATAGCCGGATTACCGCTTGCAACCCACGAATTTCCCTGCTGATCGATAGTGGTTGACAAATTAAAATGCATCCAACTTTTTACATTGGAATCAACATCCGATGTAAGATTAATATATCCGATTACAGTTGCGCCAACACCATTGGAATTGGATGCATTCATTGTAACCGTATAATTATTGGCTACCGTATAAACATGCAATGGATTTTGTGAAGTGCTGGTGTATCCATCACCGAATGACCAGTTCCATCCAGTAGGGCCATTTGTTGATGTATCAGTAAATTGAACAGCCATTGGATAATCAGTGTACGTTGTTTGATTGGCAGTAAATGATGATACTGGCACTCCACTGAAAACAGTTATTGTAGTATTTGAACTTTGATTTGAAAGCAATGCATTGTTTGTCAACATTAAAGATACATTGTAAGTACCGACTGTCGAAAGTGTTTGAGTGATATTTTCATTCATTCCACTAACGGTGAGATTTACCCATTTTTGATTTGATGCAGTAATATTATAAATAGACCAGTTTGCGTATGTTAAACTAGTTGAAGGCCACGAACTTGTATCATTTAATTGTACTGCAAATGGCGCAGAACCTGATGTAACATTTGACGTAATTGATACGGGTAAAGCAGGAGATCCCATTTCCTGTGTCTGCGGCCATAATTGTGCAATAGGGATATTCGCCTGCCATATTCCTACTTCATCAAATTCTGCATTCGGCGAAATGAACACCGACGAGTCATAGCATGGAATGTACAATGTATTTGGACTGCTGGAAACAGACCCGGAACCAGTTCCTGTTGCTACGAGTGTACCGTTAAGGTACATATTTACTGTGTCATTCGGATATATCTCAACAACGATCTGATTTTTGATATTTGGGTATATTATCTCGGATGAGGTTAATCCTGATATGAAAAATGCTGATCCGTTTGATGCCGTAAAAGAAGGTTTTTGGCTTACAGTTGCTACCTGAAACCCGATAAGTGCATATGTGCCACCATTTGAAGTACCCGGGCTAATTGCATAGTTACCGCTTGTTGAAAGAGATGATGCATTAATCCAATATGATAACGTCCACGCTCCCCCGGATGGAGGAATAAAATCCGCCGATCCCGATGTAGAATATACTCCATTATTTCCCGATCCTGTTTCAAGACTTGCATTCCCGAATAATGGGGTTGCTGTATTATAGGTAAATCCGGAATTTGTCCACCCGCCGGAATATGCCCCGATTGATGCCAAAGTACCGTTAAATCCAAGATATGTTTGTAGGTATGTGGAATATTGGGAAAGGTAATACGACGGATCTATAACCAATCCGCCCATATCATAACGAACTGGTGCGCCGCTGCTTTCATTACCGATATTCAACGTGATTGTATTTCCAGAAAGCGAATACCAAACGAATACAGATGCATTACCGTCTGTTGCTGTAGGAGCAGGGATTTGAATGCCAGCAGGTATCCCCCCACTCATTACATTATTTAGTTCTGCTTCACTTGCAACATCATTACCAGTAATCCTGAAACCGCCTTCATATGGTATAATCTGTTCTCCGGGATCGAGAGTGATCTGCCACGAAATATTATGGTAAGATTTTAATTTTATAGTGCCTTTAAGGATGTTTGTCGTATTCTTTCCATATGTCATCAGGACATCGGACGTGCTTGCGTTGGCCCCTGTACCCCATTGTACCTGTGTTGCTGTAGGCCCGACAAATGTTGCAGTAAGCACAGACCCATCTACAAAAGTTAATGAAGATAAGTTATATCCATCGATGGTATCATTATAGATAATCTGCCCTGATGTATGCATGAGGGCAAAGTTTGCACCCGAACCGGAACCAGAGAGATCAGCAGCCGAAGCAATCCCGATCAGGCATACAACCAATAATGTTGCAGCAATGTATTTCAAGAATTTCATCTCTTACCACCGAATACCATACGATCAAAAAATTCATGCCATGATTCCCCACCCTTGCGTAACTCGTTTGCTGATCGCTTTTGTTCCGGGTAAACAGGAATCATCTCATACTGTTGATAAGTTTCCTTTTTCTTTGTCATAACTTATAGGGATTATAATGTTATTATGATTTAAAGATTTAGGTAATTGTAAAGTAATTTAAAATAGAAGAGTGGATATATGTGCTATATCATTCGTTATATAACGATTCGCGGAATTTTAAAAACGCACATATAATTTTCATCCATATAGAAAATCGTTGTGTATCTGAAGATTAGGGTTCTGTTAACTTGGTGTGGGGTAGAAATGACTGTTAACCAGAGTGGGATAGTTTTCAAAAACGCAGAAGGGTGATTACCAGATGTGGTTGCCAGATGAATGGGTGACCCCATACGAAACTTTATGGTGTCCGTATTATCATATGGATGATAATAATAAGAACAAGCAATCAGAGGGGATGAATGGGAATATGAAGGATGTTAATCAGGCGTTTAATGACAAATTACAAAAAATATCCGAATTGCTCGATAAAGGGAATTTGCCGGGATGTTATGTTACGTCGAGAAATATGACATCGTTTTCGACGACACTAGAGCATGATGACTGGATATTGATATCTGAATTATTCGAAGGTGTTTTCTCTCAAATCGGGCCATTGTTTGAATCTTACCAAATTGACGAGAATGAGAAGAAAAAATTGCTTTCGGAGTTTAAAATTAGCGTTAGTCAAGTTATAAAACATTATGATGACACCGATAAAACCCAATTGTATTTGGCATTACAGCAATTACGATCTAAGGCGACAAAATTCCAGATAAATCGGTGGGAAACCGGAAAAAGAAAACCAAGAACACATGAGCCGGAAGAGTGAGATCGGGGTCGGTTATGGAATCTGAGGTTATTGCAATCCCGCAAAAACGTCTTAAAGAAAAACGTAAAAATAGATCTATTTCGGCAACTCCTGATTTTTTCCACCCAGAAAAATCAGTTACAGATTTCCCAAAATCCGAAGCAAGTGAAATACTTGCAGAATGGATGAAATTGCCAATGTGGTCAATCCCAAAGGCAATATCTGACGTAGAAGATCTAAAAAATAAGCATGAAAGAAGTAATAAGTTAGTATTAGAGCACGCAGATCTATTGAATTATTTATTGAAAGAACACGACGAAATGAGAAAAGAAATCCAAGAATTAAAATCGCGCCTCGGATCAAACATCGAAGACGAAGATATTTGGGAAATGAACAAAAGAGAGATCACAAAACTGGAAAAAATGTTCAATTTGCCTTCGGTTTCAAAAGAGCCCATAGAAGAAAAGATTGCAAAGATGGAGGGGTTCCTAAAAAAATATACAGAGAACGACCCGGATCCAGTCGAACTGCTTATTAGTATGAGATATTATGGCTGATCTTTCTTTAGTATATTGGGGCACTTCAATTTGGATTGCATATTTTAATCCCCGCAAAGATACCAAGGATGCAAGAGTAACTATCGCCGAAAAACTCATGGAAAACATTCAAAATGGTTCGCAAATAGTTGTGGTTTCAGATTTAGTCAAAATGGAGATTGTTACTGTTATTAGGCAAAGGATTATTGAAAGCCAAGAATATCAGGGGGATAACGATAAAATTAAGGATGAGATCGAATCGGTAGCAAAAGAAGAAACCAGCAAGGCAATGGAGTTCATTCGTGATCTTTCAGTTGCGCACAAAGCAATTTTATTCAATTTGGGGATTCCCACTTCAGAATTGCACGAAAAAACATTGGATATCTTACAAAATTGTGTGTTTGGGGAAATTAAATCCATGAGAAAAAAATGTATATGCCCAAATTGTGGAGAGGTGAAATCACCGCCGAAATATAACATAAATTTTCCTGCGCATTATGACATTCAACACGCCCTAATAGCATCAACCCCACTAACGAAAAAAATCTCTGTTAAAAAGATTTATGCCTTCGATAGGGGATTTCGGCAACTAGCGGACTTAAAAGAGTTTAAGGGGGTAATAGAGATCGAAATTCCGGCATAGTTACAATATTATTTTAAATGTTTACGACAAATAAATTGTATTACCTCTCTGTTTTCTGATATGCCTTTATCAGCCTTTTAATGATTTCATCATAAGTTTCACCCTTACTTCCGAGAGATTGCAATTCATCCCGCGTCTCAATTGTTACTTGGATAGTCGTGCTTTTAGGTTTGTCCATAACAACCACAATAGTCATAGTTGTTATGTGTATTTAAGTTTAACTATAGTAACCATAGTTATTATATACTTATAGTGCCTATAGTTACTATAGTGAGTGGAGATGAAAACAATGCCCCAAACCTTTGAACCCCTAACAACCACCAGAGAAGAACGCGGAAAAGCCATCACCGAAAAGAAAGGTCAAATCTGGAGATACAGCGACAGCCTATACCGGGTTCGGTCCCAGTCCGGCCACGGCTCGTATCAGGTTAAGAAAACCGATCTTGGCTGGTCATGCAACTGCCCCGATCACCAGATGCGCGGCGTCGAGTGTAAACATATCATTGCCGTGAAACTCTCGTTTGCCATCCGCAAACAGGTTGAAACGGTTAAGAGGATTGTACCAATCAACACCTCTGCGGATCTCTGCGCATACTGCGGTTCCTCCCTTATCATAAAGGACGGCGTAAGACACAACGATTACGGCGACATACAGGTTTACTATTGCAAAGAGTGCGGGCAGCACTTTGTCCTGAATGCAGGGTTTGAGGGCATGAAATCCACGCCACAGGACATTACCGCCGCGATGCAGCTCTACTTCTCCGGGCTGTCATTCAGGAACGTTACCAAGGCGCTGAAACTGCGCGGCGTCAAGGTTTCTCACGTCGCGGTCTACAAGTGGATCAACAAATACACCTCACTGATGGAACAATACATCGAGAAGATCCAGCCACAGATCTCCGACACATGGAGAGCCGATGAAATTTACGTTAAAATCAAGGGAGATATGAAATATGTGTTCGCTGTGATGGACGACGAAACCCGGTACTGGATCGCTCAAGAAGTGGCGGGGTCAAAGTTTAAGCACGACGCGGCAAAGATTTTCCGCGATGCAAAAGAGATCGCAGGGAAGCGCCCCAACGTTATGATCACAGATGGACTACCGGCATACTATGACGCATTCAATCGGGAACTGTTCACCGTCACAAACCCGCGCTCCCGGCACGTCAACGCCATAAAACTCACCGGGAATGCATGGAACGAGAATAACAACAAGATGGAGAGATTAAACGGCAGCATCCGTGACAGGGAAAAGACCATGAGGGGAATAAAGAAAACCACCACAAAGGTTCTACCCGGTATGCAGATTTATCATAACTATGTCCGTCCACATGAAGCACTTGACGGAAAGACTCCTGCCGAAGCATGTGGGATTGTTGTTGAAGGAGAGAACAAGTGGATGACGTTGATCCAGAATGCTGCGAATGCGGCAAAATAAATAAAATCAATTCGTTTTTTACGTTCCGATTAGTTATTGTGCAATTGAAATTGCCGCAAATGCGATATAACCTTCAGGGCACGGTCTAAAAATTTATTAAGCCCAAACCCCTCTCAGAGGGTAAGGGGCGATGTAAAAAAACACAATAACAATGAACACCTAGACGGGATTCAGGTATGCGGCAACATACCTGATCCGACTAGTAACCATCCGGGTGCGGAATCCTATACTTCCACATCCTATTCTGCATCTCTCGGATTTATACTTTGCCTTAATGATAATAGCGAAAACCATCTAAAAATCAAACAGGAGGAAAAACTATGTTTGATGAAGTCGTCGATGGAGGAAAGGCGATTATCGCAGCGATCATCTTCGCTGTGATAATTATTGCCTTACTCCACGCACTCCTCTAAAAAAAAGGAACGTTGTCTTATCCAAAGATGACTCTAATCTTACTCTATTTTTTTTCAAAATACCCGAAAATCCCACTCTGGTTAACACCTTATCTTGCCCCACGCCAAGTTAACAGAACCAAGATTAGAAATATTTATATTGTAACCGCTTGCATGGATATTATGTTGGCACTCCGCCAACAACCCCACGAACGGACGGAGCAGGTCGCGCATCATGCGCTCCCTGTTTTCGATCTGTTTAGATTCCTGTTTTATTCAGCAATGCCAAAAATTTATATATAATAAGTGCATATACATATGTATAAGTCTATTGAGGTAAAACATGGAGCAACCCAGTTTAAGACCGCTATATGATTCAATTCCACCAGATGAAGAAATTGAGCCGGAAGTAATCACGACAGACCCAGAAATTCCTATTGATGCTCCACTGTATCGTTGCGTGTACAAGAAATCGAAAAGTGTTACACGGAATGTTTTGCAAGGAGTATGGAGATTTTTATGTAGTATTGTCAAGCCAATTGTATATTTCAATGCAGCAATCTGTATAATTGTATTGGTTGCACTGTTTGTAGAATACGTTTTAATTCCGTTTGGAAATATAGCATACACTCCGTCTGCAAATATTATATGCTGTATAATATCAATTGTCGCAGAAGTACCATGGTTTGTCTGGGTAATACTAGTGTTGGTTCTGGCAATCCCGATTTATTCATTATTCTGGTGTTTGACCAGAAATCTGACAGCAGAAGATTGGAAGCAAACTGAATATATCGCTATATCAGTTATACTCGGAGCAATTATTGGATGCCTGTTGTCGTGGTTTATAGGGAATGCCATGAATATCGATAATTGTGGATTTGGTCTTTGGATCGGGCGGGTATATGGGTTCCTTTTAGGATTTGTTGCAGGGCGTTTAATAGGATTACCGCTAGATAGCATTCGCTACTATCGTAATCGCATAAAGAAAAGCAGTGCCAAATAATCTACTTTATTTCTTCCCGCATTTATTCCTGTATTCATCAGGCCCATGATCTTTTGCAATCTGGAATGCCTTCGCGGGTGTTGCCCACGGATGCTCTTGGTGTTCGAGCATTGCACCACATCGAAGAATCTTTAAATCATCGTCAGAATATTTTGTTGGTTTCTTCATGACATCACCCACATTTATCATGACAGACCGCTGCGCATATCCTCTTGTTATCTTTATCTTCCCCATGCCCACTCCTGCAATGCGGGTAACAGGTTGCAAGACACTTTTCTACCTCTGGCCCTTTCGTTGTTTTTGGGATATTGAACATTTCGCCAGCATATGTAACATGTTCATATCCCGGCAATTTTGGCATAATCTATTAATACTTTATACCACTATATATTTTTGTGCCTCATCAAAAGGCATCTGTTAACAGGTGAAACAAATGGCATGTGAAAGAAAAGAATTTGTAAAATCGTTCGAGCATCCAGACCGGACGATTAAGCACGAACCGCATTACAGCGAAACACACCAGCCGATGTTTGCACGGGAATGTGTACGTGGTCATCAGACGGCAGAGGAAACTCTTGACCGTATTGTAACCCACGGCGCGGGATCGGTAGACCCGGCTCGCAGGAAGATGTAACGAGGTTTAAGATGAAAGACCATGAAAATCGCATGGTTCATTCATTCATAGATGAAGGGAAACGAAATCATTCTACTGCATATCGCGCCGCAATGGGAATTGCACGGGATGAAGCAGTTGATGCCGATGCAACTACGGTTGTAGGAAGATTTGGAAATACGCTGTATGAAAAGCCAAACCGTGCGGGGTTTCCCGACGGAATTCCGGGTGAACGCAAATAAATACACTGGCGTAATCTCTTCTTTTCTTTTTGTATTATAATTATTACAGGAAACTATATTATGTCATGAGTAAAATATACTGGCATGGACAAATTACCAGACCGCACGTATGAAGGGCTCCTGAAACGTGTACATGACGATGGTGAAAACTACTCGCCCGGTATCGACGAACTTGTGAAAAGCACCAGAACAATGGGATGCCACCCATCGCACAAAGAAAAGCCGTGATTAGATTACTATTCTTTAATTCAGTAGTTTATTAATACAACAGGTTATTTATCGTATAATGTTGTAACATTACTTATGAAAGATCGCAATATCAAAACGCTCGAAGCAGTATCTATTGTAATTGCTGCAACTTTATTGCTGTCATACTTTCTCTGTAGCCCGGGGTTCGCATTCACGCTCAATCCCGACGAAACATATGTCCTGCAAAACCAGACAATAACTAACATCACATCCAGTCAGATTATATTAGAAAATGGAACTGTGATATTGTTAGATGCACCTAATCTATCTGCATTTTTACCGCAAATGACATCTACCGAAATTACAAGGGAAGCAGCAACATTCTATACAAACAGCCAGAAATACATCACGCAAAATCTTACCTATGACAATATTACTCCCACATTCAATCCCAATGCAACGTATCGCATCCAGCAGGGGGATTGTGTTACCCTTGGAGAAACTATCGATATATCTGGCGATGGATGGTATACCGGGCAATTATCGTACTACGGGCCGTACTTCAGCGATTATTCTGACGGTCTGGATTCTGAACTTGTAGCAACATATCCTATTGATAGTTGGAATCTTACACAGGTATATATCGATCCTGCATTCTTCAGCCAATACCCGGGATGGTGGTATGTTTATTATCAGGGCGAATCGTGGGGAAGTAATACCACGAGCGGGTATGACCGGATATTCTACGTCGGGCAAACATGCAATAATCCAAACCAGACCATTGCACAACAGTATATAACCAACATTACTTACCTGAACCAATTACGTGCTGCCAATCTTTCAGAACTGCCAGAGAAAACAGAATCAAATGTTGATTTCATTGTAAGCAGGAATGAAACGACATCTATACCTGTGAGTAATGGTAGCACGATATGGATGTTTGGAAGAGTAACTGGACTATATAATACAACTTCAACCTCTAATAATACTACGGTTCTGGATGCACAGGATACTGTCAATTATGAACTTGGTTGGTACTCGCTGTATGAACTTGCACCCGATCTTCTCGGGATATGCGAAATAGGATACGATAAAATAAACAAAGAGATCACATCGCCATTCAAAACCATACCAGATTCTTACGTTGGGAGTTTACAACCCTATGATGTCGAACAATTGTTACAGGCAAAAATTGCGCAGGCTCCGAATACCACATATATAAAAGCAGTTATAGATTTGCAAAATCCCGATATCCAGATCATGAAACTGGATCAATGGCTGGCAGCAGATAATACAACGGAGTTTGAAATTGCAGGGTATACCAATTCAAATGCAGGCGATCCTATCACTATTACGTATGATGTAAACAAAACAACCGAATGGATGCACAAAAATAATACATGGATTGTGAATG
>Ga0187891_1000717_pt1 | contig 31970 bp, 34 predicted proteins | sample June2016WEW_21_4_FD_132990 | JGI IMG/M metagenome (GOLD analysis project Ga0187891, IMG submission 132990) | Peatland microbial communities from SPRUCE experiment site at the Marcell Experimental Forest, Minnesota, USA - June2016WEW_21_40 | ecosystem: Environmental > Terrestrial > Soil >... | reverse complement strand
TAAGGCGATGTAAGCGTTTTCTTCTTCTTCAGCATCTAAATATTCAATTAAACCGTTCTTAACCACGTCTTCCCAAGTCCACTCGCCTAAACCGATCTTTTCAAAATGTTTAGGCTGGAGTTTTGAAACGCCATTCTCAACAATTATGAGTGGGCGCCTGACCCTGCCTTCGTCACAGTTAGCATGTACTTCCTCGGTTTCAGTTTGCTGTCTTGAGAAGTATGTTACGTTTACTTCGGTTGAGATTTCCCCAGATCTTCTTTTTTCGCGGAAAGACTTCACCATTTCCTGAGGGTTATTGCAGTAGCCAATTATGTTTCCGTCAACGAAAACTTTAGCTCCTGAAATACGTAAATCGCGGCTGGCTTCTCCAGCTGGTACGGCTCCCATTTCAAAAAGTAACTGCTTTATTCTATCGGGATTTACACCAACAGCTATGGAAGCTGATAACGCTAAGTTCTTGACTAAGCCACAGTTAGAGCCTTCAGGGGTTTCATTTGGGCACAAGCGTCCCCAATGGGTTGGGTGTAAGTCTCTGGCTTCGAAGTTTGGTTGGCTTCTGCTCAATGGCGATTGAAGCCTACGCAAGTGACTCAATGTTGAGATGTAGTTTGTTCGGTCTAAAAGCTGCGTGATGCCGACTCTGCCCCTTCCCCAGTTGCCCGTTGCCAACGCATGCTGGAAACGTTCAGTAATTATGCCTGGGCGGACTGCGGCTGAAACGGTTATGATTGGTCCTTTAACGCCTATGCGTTCAAGCTGGTACTTTATGTCTCGGGTTAAGTTTCTGAATGATACGCGGAAAAGGTCGGCTAAAAGTGGGCCACCGAGGCGTAAACGTTTGTTTTTGAAATGATCTTTGTCGTCAGGTTGCCTTCTCCCCGTTTTTAACTGTAAAACTCTGTATGCCATTTCGCCTAGGAAAATTGCTTTTTCTTTTCGGCTCTTTTCGCTTCTGCCAAGGTGCGGCAAGAAGTTTTTGTCAAGGGCGGTCTCGGCTTTCTGTAAACGGTATTCTTCAACTTGTCCGTGTGCCACACGGTTACCGATGAAAAGGATTGCGTCTGCAGGTGTGTCTACGCCTATGGCTTTTTCAAATGAAGCGGCAAGTTGGCTTTGCATTTCGCTGTCAAGCGATACTGCTTCCGCGATGTCTTTATCTTTTTCCAAGCTTAAAGCCCGCATTATGACAACAAACGGGATTTCAGTCGGAACTCCGGGCATGGTAACGTAGATAGCGTCGTCCGATTTGAGTTTAAGTTCAATCCTTGCTCTAAAGCCGACGGTTGTTGAGAAAATTTTTGCTTGAAAAACAGGTGAGGTCCCCTTCTCGTCGATGTCTACTATAACGCGGTTAGGTGCCAAGTCTTCCATGGCGACTATGACGCGTTCGGAGCCATTAACGACGAAGTACCCGCCTTGGTCATCGGGGTCTTCTCCCGCTGCGATTAGTTCTTCGTTTGAAAGCTGAGATAAGAAGCAGAGTTTTGATTTAAGCATGACAGGAATGTTGCCGATGTAAACAAGTTCGGTGTCTTGTTCTCTTCCATCGATGACAGGAGTCATTTCCAGCGCTATGGGTGCAGAGTATGCTAAGTTGCGAAGTCGGGCTTCCATGGGGTAGATTTCATGTTTTGTGCCGTCCACTTCGGTTACGTATGGGCTGGTTATTCTTGATTGGGGATCTATTACCCATATTTGTCCTAGTTTGACTTTGTATGGGCTTTCTGGGACTTCTATGGGGATTTCGGCGACCTCGTCTACGACTTCTTGTAAGCCGTGGTCGATGAATTCGTTGTAGCTGTCTAGGTGTTGGCGTACTAGACCTTTCTGTTGAAAAAAGGTTTTGAGTAGCTCATGGATATCTTCTTTTTGGATAAGTGTGGTCAAATTCTCCGTTCTCCATAAATTCTGTTATTTTGTGATTTTGTGAAGCGTGTTTTTTTCAAACTTTTATCTCCTTCGACATGGGATCATCCAATTTGAAAAAGGATTCTGAGGACTTTTCTAAGAGCACAAACACATGCCACATAGCTGTCTAATAAACCTTATCGTGCACATTGCGGTTAAAGTGAAGGAGCGATAAAGTTTCATATAGCAACTACACCTAAAAATGTTTGCTGACTTGCCGTTGCATGAAAAAGCGAAAAAAAAGCGTTAAGGTGAAAAACGTTTTTTGCCAGAATCCAAATTTTTAGAAAACGGGTTTTTCTCCTCAGATTTTCAAATTGCGACTTTGCGGTTTGGGAAAGTTGCGACTTCCGCCGCGGCTCTTTGCGGTTTGGGTCGCCAACAAGTTCTTCACTTTTATCACAGAAGTGATATTACCGCTTTCGCGCATCTTTTTTTCCATAAAGTTAAAGAAGTCAAACGATTAAAGAAGTAATAAAACATAGCATTGTGGATTTTAATAATATGGAGAAGTCACTTGAAGAAGTAAAACTGCAGCTTCAGGCATTAAAACCCACTTTAAACAAGAGATTCAAAGTGGAAACAGTCGATATTTTCGGCTCATTTGCTCGGGGAGAGCAGAACGAAAAAAGCGATTTGGATATTCTGGTGACCTACTCTGAAATGGTTGATTTCCTTTTAATTGCTCGCTTACGTAGATACCTCAGACGCAAACTACACATGAAAGTCGACGTAATCTCGAAAGAGTTTCTTAATAAACATATTAAAGAAAAAGTGCTAGAGGAAGCTGTGCCCGTGTGAAAAGGGATCACTTGGAACGAAGCCCTCATCTGTACCTAACAGAAATTATTGATTTTATCGATAAAATCGATACTTACGTCAAAGGCATGTCGTATGACGATTTTGCAAAGGATAACCGCACAATCGACGCAGTAGATGCTAACGAACGGAAAATAGGCGAAGCAGTACGGGTATTAACCAAACACCGAAACGTAAAAGAATTATTTTATCGATTCCACATTCCATACATCGATTTATCTGACATGCGAACCGACCTAACACACGAATACTTCATTGTAAATACTGCGTCTATTTGGAAAACCGCTCAAACGCTGAAAAGCCTAAGATCACAATTCAAAAAAGTTCTCGAAGAACTGAAATAAAAAAATGACTGCAGGACATAACAGCCCGAAAAGCGAAAGAAAAAAGGGTGCGCCGCCCAAACCAGAAAAATATGAAACGCCCAAGCCTACAGATTCTTAGTCGAAAACCACCTGAGCAGTATATTAACGTGCAGTGCGGAATCCCAAAGAGACAGAAAAGACATCTAAAAAATTAGGAAACCTCGTAGCAGCGTTTGATTATCTTCACACTTGTGTCCTTGCTGATATCATTTCCTATTTTTTTGGCTAAGATTGGTAGCAGGTTTTGGTCAGTTTCGTACCCGACACTGTTGCGTTCGTTCTGCATCGCCACTTTTGCTGTTGTTCCTGAGCCCAAAAATGGGTCAAGTACAGTGTCGCCTTTGATGCTGAACATTTTGATGAGTCGATCGGCGATTTCGTCTGGGTAAGCTGCGGTTCTTCTCTCGAGCGCACTGGTCGTTTGGCGTGTGCCTTTCAGTGTCCAGATTTGGCTGAACCATTCGTCTCGTTGTGGCTTTGTGAATGCGCTGTCGTATCGAATTTGGTCGTGTGGTGGGAATTTTCGGAGGCTGCCTTTTCTGAATAGGAGGATGAATTCGCAGTCGAGCGTCACGTATGCGTTTGGCGGCAGGAAACCTGAGCCTAAAAAGGCGCCTTTGCCTTTGTATGTTGGTTTAGTAGTGGGTTTTTTCCATAGAATGTAGGGTAGGGTGGTGAAGCCGATTTTTTCGCAAATCTCCGTTACCCTTGCGTGGTTGGGGTAGAGTTTGAATTTGCCGTTGACTGTGCGCGTAGCGTCTCCAATGTTTATGCATGCTATACCCCCGTCAATGAGAACCCGCCAAGTTTCTCCCCAAACTTTAGCGAGATAATCATGCATAGCATCGTAAATTTGCCCCACAGTCTCTTCTTCGCCATCCGCTTCCAGTTGGCGCCATAACTCTGCAATTTTTGGGTCTGCTTTGGCGAAGAGGTTGTCCCACATTTGAATCATGGGGTAAGGCGGCGAAGTAACCATCAACTGGACGCTACCGTCGGCTAATTCGGGCATAGTTTGGCTGCTGCCTATGATTATTTTGTGCTCTGTATGCATGCGTGTTCCCTAATGTATCGTTGATGCAGCGCTTTTACTTTTGCGGTAACGGAAATGATTAATGAGAAAGAAATGTGTTAGTCTAACAGAAGAAGGCCGAAAAAAATGACCGACAAACAACAGGAAGTAACATGGGACTTAACGGAGCTTTTCCCCAGCATCAGCGATCCATCCGTTGAAAAAGCGATTAATGAAGCCAAAGTTTTTGCAGACAACTTTGAGAAGAAATACCGAGGAAAAATAGCCTCTCTTGACCCAGCAAGTTTGTTGCGGTGCATCCAGGAACTGGAGGCTTTTGATGTTGGGTTGGGTGATGTCTCGCTTTTTGCTGGCTTGTCTTTTTCGGCTAACATGACTTTGGCCGAGGTGCAAGCTCTTTATGACAGGATGAGTAAGTTTGAGGCTGAGTTAGGTAAGCAGTTGGCTTTCTTTTCGCTTGAACTTGGTGCGCTCGTGAAAGCTAAGGCAGAGATAATTGCTGAGCCGGTTTTGGCTGGGTACCGTCATTTGCTGGAGCGTGTTCAGCGTCGGGTGGCTCATCAGCTAAGCGAGGTGGAGGAGCAGCTTATAATCGAGAAGGACCAGTTCGGCGTGCAAGCGTGGGAGGAATTGCAGAGCAAATGGCTCAACACTCGCACCTTCGATATTGCGGTTCTTGGCGAAAAGAAGACGCTTAGTTACGGCGAAGCCAACGGTTTATTGTCTCACCCCGACAGGACAACACGGGAGTCAGCGAACCGCTCCATCTATGGCTTGCTTGGCAGAGACGGCGAAATCTTTGCTTCAGCCCTTCGAAGCATCTGCAACGACTGGGTCGCCGTTTCTCAACGCAGAAAATACGCCACGCCAATGGAGGCAAGCCTCATGAACAATGACACCGAACAAGCAATTGTGGAGAATCTGCTTCGGGCAATAGAGGAAAACTCTGGAATGTACCGTCGTTACCTCAAACTCAAAGCTAAACTTATGAACTTGCCAACTCTGGGAAACCATGACATCGTCGCTCCGCTGCCCGATGCGCCTGAACTCAAGTTTACCTTTAAGGAAGCCCAAAACCTTGTCATACTTGCATACAGCCACTTCAACGAAGAATACGCCACTGCCGTCAAAGAAATGTTTGAGAAACGCCGCATCGACGCGACGCCCCGCTTCGGGAAACGCAATGGCGCGTTTTGCGCAAGCTGGTATCGGGGCAAATCCGCTTTTGTTCTCGACAGCTTCAACGGCACCCTCGGCGATGTCTACACGTTAGCGCATGAACTGGGGCACGCGACTCATGACTACTACATGTCTCGTAGCCAAACTTTAATGAACACAAGTGTGCCGTCTACCGTGGCAGAGACCGCATCTATCTTCGGCGAACTGCTCTTAACAGATCTCCTTCTTAGCGAAGCAAAATCTGAGAAAGAACAAAAAGCAGTACTTTGCCAAGTTCTCGACGAAGCAGGCATGACAACCTTCCAAGTCACCGCACGCGTATGGTTCGAGCAGGCTCTCTACGCTTCCATTCAGAAAGGCGAATACCTGGATTACCCAACTATCTGCGGGCACTGGACGGGGGCGCGGGATCGCATCTTCGGCGACGCAGTTACATGGTTCCCCGAGATGGAAGCTGAATGGACTATGAAGCCGCACTATTACATGGCGAACTACCGCTTCTACAACTACCCCTACGTCTACGCCCAAATGTTCGTTTATTCGCTTTATGAGCGGTTTTTGGAGGAGGGCAAGGCGTTTGTGCCAAAGCTGGAGGCGGCTTTGTCGGCGGGCAGCAGTGTGTCACCATTGGAAATCGGCAAAATCGTCGGACTAAACGTAGTAGACCCAAGCTTCTGGATGGACGGCTTGAAGGTATTCGAACGCTTCATAATTGACCTTGAGAAAGTTGTGTAAGTCACTGTAGCGAAGGGCAAATGATTAATAAGAAAGAAAACGGAAAGTCTGTAGCCCAGAAAAGTGTGCTGAGGTAACCAAGCCAGGTCAAAGGTGAAAGAGCGCATAAAATGCTTGCTCCACTAAGGACTCAAGATCAAACATTTGGCCTGAAATGGGCCCGGATGGGAAATCCTTTCCCGCAGGGGTTCGCAGGTTCGAATCCTGCCCTCAGCACCAAGGCTCTTAACGAAGCTAAGATCCGTCCAATAGAGGAAAATCTCACGGTAACGGGAGTGCAAAGAACGCCTAAGCGCGAAAGGACATCAATTCCTAAAGAGACAAAGAATCAAATTATTCTTTATTGTAGAAGAGAATGTTGCCTTTGCGACAAAAAAGTAAGCGGAAAATATGAGAGTAATATCCATCACATTAACGAAGACCCAACAGATCACAGGTTTGGGAACCTTATACTCCTATGTCCTAATTGTCATGCTTCTGCAACACGCGGCGATTTTACGTCCGAACAACTGATAACTATAAGAGATGCAAAGATCAAGAAATTGGGCATTAAAGAATTCGCTGAGAAAAGAGATAAACCTGAAAGAGCCTTCAAAGAGGAATTCTCTTCAGTAATAAATGAATTGTGCAGTCTTCTGGACAAAAATGAAAGCGTTGAAAAGCCTCACCAAGTGGATGACCTGACAGACAGGCTAATAGCGCTTGTCAAAGAGAGAATTGAAAAATGGGATGTTCCCTCAGTAAGGTTCGCAACCGAGGAGACGCTCACTAAACTGACAACGTACAGTGAAAAAAATGGTTTTTGTGAATTGTATGTCTTTTTTGAGGATCTTTTCAGATTTGCTTACATCCAGCGAAAACATATTTTGGGTACAATGATTGGCGTTTTCAACCTTACACTTTTTGAGCTATCAATCAACTATGATTCAGAAAAGGCCGAAAAGATATCGCGTGCGTTATTGCGCCTGGGGTTGGATTTTCTTGATCTTGATCCATTGGTAAGCAAAGACTGCTTGGGTGCAATAGACAACTTAGCTGAAGACGAAATTAAACCAGAGATACTTAGCAAAGAGATATTGCTTGGTGCAGGCGCCTTCGAAAAAGCTGGAGAAAGCACCAGAATAGCTGATTTGCTAGCAGTTTGTACCGAATACGTAAGGCATAATGATGAAGAAGCATGGTTTGATGCCGATTATTCGTATATTTTGGAATCCTTACGCTATGCAAAATCCGAAGAATCGCTTTATAATTTGAAAATAAAGGAATTTTGGGAAAAGGAACTTCATCCAGCTCTTCAATTGAACATAACAAAACAGGTTGAGGGATACATCGATTTCCTTGAAGAACCAATAGATCATGGTGACATTAAATTTGATAAAGAATACAAAACAGCAGAGCTAGCAAAAATCGTTAAAATTTACGAAATTGTTAGGCCTACAATCGCCAGAGAGATAAAGGAAAAAATAAAAGCGCGGGGCAACAATTTAATTCAAAAGCAGTTTGAGGAGCTCGTATCGGAAAGCAATCTTCTCCAAAAACTGTTTCGGGGATCAAAAATGATTAGCACATTCAAAGAATTAATAGAATTCTTGAAAACTAGCTCGGACATGGACAACTTGAGAATTGGCTTGACAACTTATGGTCCTGCTTGGGTTGATTTTTTTCGTAACTTGAGTGAGAATGAGAAAAAAGCGATAAATGAAATTGCGACTGAATACAAATTGTCTAAGGATGCGGAATTTGAGCTGGAAGATTGTCGACTACAGTTCTTGATGGATAGTTTAGTGTGGCTAGGAAATGACTGTAACGACATGCAGAAGTTGGTAGACTTCCTGAACAAGGTAAACAAGGTTTCAAAGATAAGCGCATTTACTACAGGCATAGAATTCAAGTTAAGAGAGAACTCAAGATCTACGCTTTGACTTGAGCGCCCGGATGGGAAATCCTTTCCCGCAGGGGTTCGCAGGTTCGAATCCTGCCCTCTGCACCAACAAAATCTTACGGTTTCTTAGGGAAATTTTAATACTGCAGAACGCTTGTAAATAAGGGTATAACTTAGGTGACTAAGGTTGGTTGAAACTGTTTTTACTGAAGAAGACAAGAAAAACCTTAAAGTTATAGCTGAGGAGCTGCCAAAACTCCGCGTAGTTGTTGAGGAACTTATGGAAACTCTTGAGGTTCTAAGCGACGAGAAATTAATGAAGAGCATTGATAGGGGCCTTAAAGACCTCAAAGAAAACAAAGTATTTACCTACAAGGAAATGCTGGATGAACTGAATATCAATGAAAAAGAACTTTGAACTCATCTTCACTAGAGAGTTCCTAAAGAGACTTAAACGTCTTGATAGGCAAACGCAGATTAGAATCCTAAGAGAACTAAGAATTTTAGAAGAAAAACCCTTTGCCAGTAAACAGTTAGTAGGGCGTTTAAGTGAGCTTAAGTCTTTTCGAGTTGGCGATTACAGAATAATTTATCAAATATCTGACCAGAAAATAATTTTCCGAACTTTTGGTCACCGCAAAAAAGTCTATGATAAATAAGCAGGAAATCCTTTTCCGCAGGGGTTCGCAGGTTCGAATCCTGCCCTCAGCACCAAAAAATTCGTGTTTCTAAATTTTTATTTTTGTTGAATTTTTCGCAAGTAATTCGAGTGCGTCCTTGATTTTATTGTAGATTTCAATATCTTTTAACCGCAGATTCTTGTAGTAGCCTGTTGGCGGCTGATTGAAAGATTGCCTAAGCTGGGTTTCTAATTCGGGTAAAGGATAAACCCAAGACTTGTTTGCATCCTTAAAGTTAATCCAGACGGTTCCATTCGCCATCACCCCAAGCGGGACTATTTTGCCCCATCTCTTTATTCTTACAGTAAAAGAAGCAATTTTACCAATTCCGTAAATGATTTCTAATTCCTTATTATTTTCGCAGAACTCGAGAATTTCCTTGATAAAAATAGATTCGGAATCATTTACTATTCTATTATTGACTGATTCTTCAAGTTGATGTAAGAAACTATCTCTGTCCCATTTAGATATATTATGCAGCTGTTTTTCGGAATCAAGAATAAACCTTAATCCCTTTGTTTCTTTAAGTTCTCGTGCGATATCTGAAAGGTCTATTATCTTAATTTGCACAGCTTGCTTTGTTTCAACATCGGTAAAGGTCAATGTATTTTTACCTGTATCGTTTTTCCAACAAACTACAAAATCGCAGTTGCGAAGGCGAGGATCTAAATGATGATTTTGTGCCTTAAAATGGGAAGCCTTGAGTTCGAATTCAATTCCAACTGATATCCCGTTTAATTTGGCAGTACAGTCAGGGAATTGGTCATTATACTCCTCGATTTGATATTCATCCTTCAAATAAGGTAAAATCATGCCAAAAAGCATTATCACTTCGCACTCGTAAGATGGAGCAAACAACAACCCTCGAAATTTTTCTGACGTATCTATTCACCGATTTTTAAATACAATCAGTTGATTTAAAAAATTTTATAACATGTATGAAATAGAAAGTGTACAGCTCGGATTCAAGCATTGACGCCACGACTTGAGCGCCCAGATGGGGAAAGCCTTTCCCGCAGGGGTTCGCAGGTTCGAATCCTGCCCTCAGCACCAAGTAAAGTCCAGAAACATGTTTATTTCAAGCTGTTTTCAGCTCTCAAAAGGATATAGTTATTACTAAATTTCCCGGCACGTTGCTCAAGTTTTATATATTCCAGATTAATATCACATTAATGTGGTGTTAATATGGTCAAGGCCATAGTTGAGATTGACGATCGGACAAATAGGGTGCTCAACATCGTTAAAGCCAAGTACGGTCTCAAGGACAAGAGCCAAGCGATAAACATGATGGCACAGCAATTTGAAGAGTACATTTTGGAGCCTGAGCTAAGACCAGAATTTGTCGAGAGCCTGAAAGCTTCTGAAACCGAAAAAACGATAAAAGTCAGCGACTTTGCAAAAAGATATTCCAAGTGACCGCGTGTATTCCTTAGAAGTGGTTGAGAAAGTAGACAGAATTTTCAAGAAGCTGCAAAAGAAGGATTCGGCACAATTTGAAGCACTGTCTAGAAAGGTTAGCGAGATTCTGGAAAATCCTCTGCAGTTCAAGCCACTAAAAAGACCTATGCAACACATGCGCCGAGTTCATGTGGGCTCATTTGTTCTCGTCTACGACATTGACGAGGCAAGGAAAGTAGTCACCATACGAAGATACGAGCACCATGATAACGTTTACAAGTAAAAGAATTGATCTTTTCTGTCAATTGTATGATAACGGTTTGAACGGCACCGTTAAAATAGCCTGTAGCACCAATAATCTAAATTTTTTTGTAGGAAAATTTTAGTAAGCCAACCTTGTAAAAGGTAACCGTTTACTTGGTGGCTTAGTTGGTTAAGACAGTCTTGACGGAGCAGGATAAGAGAGACTTCAAGGTCATAGCTTCAGAACTCTTAGAAATCCGCAAGCTCATCGATGAACTTGCCGAAACCTTGGTAAGTTTAAGCGACAAAGAACTGTTGAAGTTTTGTAATGCAAACCAAGATGACATCCTTACAGAAAACCAAGTAGATAACTACAAAGAAAAGCTGCAAAAACAGCTCAACAGCGCTGAAAAAGAATTTCGACAATAAATTCGACTTAAGCATCCGAAGGAAATTTCTTTCTCTTTTGCTGATAAAAATACAGTGCCAAGAAGGCAGCGACTGCTACGGCAACTACGGATATGGTTAAAGGCAATATTATGCTTGTTTTTTGGGTAACCTTGTAGGGACGCATCATATCGTTGTCTTCGTGCTCAAGTATGTGACAGTGCCATACGTATCCTGGTCCAGCTGTTGCGTCAAAGGTGAAGTTGGAGCCGTCTTGCTGGGCAAACCGTACTCGGAAGGTTAAGATTTCGCCTGAGTTTACTATGATTGTGTCTTTCCAGCCTTGCTCGTTGGGTTGAGGCGGCAGCGGCGAGCCTGAGAGATATGAATTGAGATTGGGAACATTTTTTGTTGGGTGACTAAAAGGAGGTGCTCCGTTGAGAGCTGTCCAGTCATCCATGTACGCTGTCGTATTGAACGTTTGTCTCTGGACTAGCTGGAATTGAATTAGATGCAGATGAATTGGATGTGGATCAACAGTCGGGTTGACAATTACCCAGTCTTCGGTTGTTCCCAATTCAGGTTTTTCAGAGATTGGGGCACTCCAAGGTTGTCCATCAAGCAACGCCTCAGTCATTATGTTACTTTGAGGCATGATTTCGACCATTGTGAAAATTCTTTGCTTAGTTGCTTTTGGCAGAGTGGGAAAACTAGAGAATAAAAGTGTCGGGTTAAAAGGATTGGGAGCGTGGGAAAGATCAAACGGCGTAGATCCAGTTTGGCTATTGACGGTAAATTGCATTATTTGACCCACAGTTTGCGCTTCTTCAACGGTATTTGTGAGCAGAGCAGTGTTTTGAAGAATCACTTTTGCTCCCGGAGACAGCGCGGAGAAGTCCACTATGATGTCGACACGTTCAGCAGGCGCTATGAGCAAGGATGTGAATGTCGCTGGCGCTTTAAGGTAGCCGCCGTCGCTTCCGATTTGGATGAAAGACATTCCGTTCGAGAAGCTTATGTTATAAAATCGAGAATTTGACCCGTTTAAGATTCTGAATCGATATTGACCCATGTCCACGTTCATGTTTGGCCAGACTTTGCCATTTACCATGATGGCGTTGCCCAAGAAACCGTTGACCCAGTAAGGATGGATAACAGAATCGGAGCCGACATAAGGATAGTTGAGTGAGCCATCGGTGTTGAATGTTCTATCCTGAATCACAAGCGGCATCTCATATTTTCCTGTTGGCAGCAAAGCCGCAACGTTGTCGTTTCCAGTTGGCTCCCTAATGAGGTAGAAGCCCGCGAGCCCTGACATTACATTAAGGCGCGTAAGCCCTAATGCGTGATCGTGATACCAAAGTGTCGTGGGTTGCTGCGTATTAGGATAATAGTAGACCGCTGCATTTGAACCAGTTTTTTCAGTCGTGCTGTATGCAGGTCCATGTTGCCCGTCTGAAGTAAACCATCCGTCGGGTCCTCCATCAGAGAAAGACTGATTTTGACCGCCGTGAAGATGAGTGACAAGCGGAACGGGACTCTGCACACTTGGGAACCCTGGCGGATATGCCGGAAATGAAGAGGTGAACATCGGGCTATTGTTCGGGTTAGCCCAGTGAATGGTTGGGTCAACTGCAAACATGTAAGGCGAGGAAATGTTGTTTTGCCATTCTACCTGAACAGGTATGCCCCTGATGGCTTCAAACGTGGGTCCGGGGCTGCTTTGAACAAAACCCAAAGACTCTCCCGATATTGCATCATTGGCTGCGCCGCCGTAACCCCAAACTTGGGTGAGCAGATTCATGGAGGGCGGAAGGATTTGCTGCATAAAACTGGACATTGCCACAGTGTATTCGTGTCGAATCACTTTGCCCTGGCTAGTCACAATTTTGGGTGTATACACGGGCGGCGGAGCAGTCAACTGGTTTTCAAACATTGGGATACTTAACGGGTCCAAAATTGCAGGCGCAGAAACGTCAATAGGTTCAACCAACCCCATCCCTATCATCCCCCTTTTTGACCCCACAACAAACTGACCCGACGCATTTGGCACCAAATTCAGAGGCTTGAGGGAGCTTTCCAAAATAATTGCGGCTAAACCGCCACCTGCCATCATGGCAGATAACTTCAAGAATTCTCTTCGCTTCAGCTCTTGGCTGCTAATTTCGATCCCGGCTTTATCGGGCACCATTAAAGGCTTCGATTTATCTTCAGAGCTGAGATCTGCCGATTTGTCAACCGTGCATTTTTGGTTGCGTCTCAGTCGGCAAAAATTCCAACTCCTACCCATGGCCTCAACCAATCTGAGCTTTCAATTTAGCCCTTTCATCAAGTTTTCTAAGATAGACCTTGATTCTTAAAAGTATGTGATTGCGCAGCCACACCAACATTCACCCTGCACCTCAAATGGGTTTTCAAGTTAGCGATAGCCTGATATATTGGGGGAAATTTTATAAACAAATTGATTTACATAGTTAACTTCTTGGAATGAAGGAAGATGAATAAGATACTGAAAGCAACTGTCGCGACGATGTTTCTTTTGTTATTGGTAGTTGCGCTAATGGTTGGAGTGGCGTCTGCTTCTGCAACGCTCACAGCGACGCCAAGCAACAGCAACATATTTGTTGTAACGGGAACAGGCTTTAACGCCTCGGTAAGCGTTACTCTTGAATTATTGAATGGAACCACGGTAGTTTATGCCTTCACAGGGCCTATAACAACAAATACATTAGGAAACTTTAATGCAACCGTGATAGTGCCGACAAGCATCGCGGGCGGAGCCTACACCTTGTCAGCGACAACCACTGGAACGCCTAGCGTAACGATAGGTGTCGGCTATGCAGTCCCAAACTTAACAGGAGCTACGGGGGCAACAGGTGCAACAGGAACGACTGGAGCAGCGGGAACAGTGGGAGCAACAGGAGCGACGGGAGCCACGGGACTGCCGGGTAAGTCGGCAAGCAATGGATTAGTTGATGCAGCAATAGGAATTAGCTTAGTAGCTTTGATTGTAGCGGCCATCTCGCTATTTATGAATGTAAGCGGAAAAAAGAAAAAAACCTATGAAGAAAAAGCTCCTCCACCGCCACCTAAAACGTAACTTAATGGGTAAGCAAACGTGGTTCCGTGAATTCTTTTGGTCAATTTGTAATTAAAATTGATATGATTTTTTCAACAGAATTGTTTTATTGCAGGGTTTTAGGGTTCATGTAGAAAGAAGAATGATTGCGCATGTAAACAAACTAAACAAGGAATTGAAAATGGAGCAAAGAGGCTCTTGCCCTATTTTACTGCTTGTTTTCTTTCGCACTTGGCTCTTGGAAAAGTTTTTTGATCGCGCTGATTCTTGCCTTCTGCGCCAGCGTGTCACTTGTGACTAGAGTTAGTGCTTCTTCGGGGCACCATTTGATGCATTGTGGTCCGTCGGCTTTGTCTTTGCATAGGTCGCAGACGTAGACTTTTTTGGTTTCTGGATGCAGCATTATGGCGCCGTAGTCGCATGCTTCGATGCACCATCCGCAGCCGTTGCATTTGTCTTGGTTAAGGGTTATTGTTCCTGTTTCTTCGTTTTGAGTAAGTGCGTCTCTTGGGCAAGCTGCTACGCAGGCTGGGTCTTCGCAGAGTCTGCATGTAACCGACATGTTAGCTAACTGGTTAACGCGTACAACGCGGATGCGTGACTTAAGCGGATTGAAGGCTTTTTCCTTGGTGAATGAGCAAGCGTACTCGCAGATTTGGCAGCCTACGCATTTTTCTGGGTCAACGGAAACGAATTTTCTTTCGTGAATCTTCACCATTTTTTACGCCTCTTTTCCCTCTATTATGGTGGATAAGTCTTCCATGCCTAGTTTTTCCAGTTGAGACTTTGTAGGTATGCCGTCTGCTGTCCAACCGCGTGATTGATAATAATCATCCAGCAACAAGTCAAGTTCCTCTTGGGTTACCACGGCGCCTTTTGCTGGTCCATCGTCAGGGATGGGCAGGTGCATAACTTTCCACGGCAACGTGTCATCTTTGCGGCTGAATCCTTCTCTGACGTTAATTAACCGTGCAAGAGTGCTTATTCGTTGGCCAGCAAGGCTGAGTTCTTCAGGCGTCATCTCGTAGCCCGTCACTAAAGTGTAGAGCTTTGCCATATCGGCTAATTCCTTGTATAGGGTACCTTTGGCATTCTTACAGATGATGAAGGAATCAAGCAACGCGTAAACGTCTTCTGAATCTTTAACAAGTTTACCGCGGCCCTTTTCAGCCTTCAAACGATCAACTTTGCCCGTCATGTCAAAAGTGTAAGCGCCGCTTCGGTTATGGTCCGCCCCTCGGAACGAGACTGCAAAACCTAAAGCTGTTGTTTTGAGGCAACGTAAATCATAGCCTGTGACTTCCAAGCCCTTAATATTTTGAGCAAGCTTCTCAGAGCCCTTGCCGATTTTTTCTGCGGCAACTTTTACACCGTCAGCAAGAACATCGCCGATTCCTTCCCGCTTGCCTATCTTCTCAATAAGTTGCAGGAGTGCTTCTGCGTTGCCAAAGTGGGCGTCAATTCCGCCGAGGTCTTCATGCGTGAGTATGCCGGTTTCGTGGCAGTCCATTACAAAACTTATTGTTACACCCGTGCTTTGCGCGTCGAGACCAAAGTAGTTGCAGAGTTCAGCGGCTTTTATTATTGCATCAAGTTTGTCTACACCACAGTTTGGTCCAAGCGCCCATATGTTATCATATTCCATTCTTGCCATAGTTCCCTTGTAGGGTCCATCGCGAACCACAGCTTCATGTTCGCACCGCATGGCGCATGAGTTGCAAGCGATTATTTTTGCGATGTAATGCTCGTTTAGGTGTTCTGCACTAACTTTTTCGGCGTTCTCAAAATGTGCGTTATTATAGTTGCGTGTAGGCATGCAGTACAAAGCGTTTTGGATCATGACGTTTTCTGCTGTTCCTAAAGTTCGGTATTTCTGAGCCGCAGGTCCCTTCATTCTTTCATGGAATTCTTTCACCATTTCAATGAATTCCTCAGGCTTGGCAACAACGATGTCTCGGGTTCCTCTTACAGCAATTGCTTTGAGGTTCTTGGAGCCCATAACTGCGCCTAATCCTGTTCTTCCAGCGGCCCGAGTTTTCTCGTTAATTATGCTGGCTATTTTTGATAGTTTTTCACCAGCTAAACCTATAGATGCTACACGCACATAGTAGTCGCTTATCTCGGCTTTAATTGCGTCTTCGGTTTCAGATGGTGATTTGCCCCAGATTTGTTCGGCGTTAAGTAATTGGACTGAATCGTCATCAATCCATAAGTAAACAGGCCGCTCAGCTTTCCCAGTTAAAATAATTGCGTCGTAGCCAGCTCTTTTTATTTCCGCGCCAAAAGTGCCGTGGCTTACGGCTTCCCCGACGCCATGGGTTGCCGGCGATTTTGATATAAATGCATGTCCGTTTCCGGCTGTTGGAAACATTGTTGCTGAAACTGGACCGACCGCTAAAACCAGCGGATTATCAGGGCTAAATGCGTCAACGCCTGCTTTTGAATTGTCCAGCCACAGTTTCATGCCTAAACCTATGCCGCCAATGTATTTTTTGGCAGTTTCCTCGTCTAGTTTTTCAAGGCGAGTTTTGCCTGTGGTTAAGTCAACGCGTAAAACTCTCCCTGCATAACCAAGCAAACCGTGTTCCTCCATTATTTTTAAAGTTATAAGTCAGTTGAAAAGTATATTAACTTAATGGGTTTCTAATTTGGAAATTCACGGCTAAAATGAAGTCTGCTGCCGCTCGTCATGTACAAACAGGTATAACGGGTTCTAGGCTTTTTCAGGTTAAAGATGCATGCGAATAGAGAAAAAAGATATCAGATGCTTCTGTCAATCTCATACTAACGCTCGACAACAAGGTGGAAAAAATGAAAATAAAAATCCACTACATCAGTTTAGTCAAAAGCTTTACAAAAACAAGTCAAGACGAATTCGACCTCAAAGAAGGCACATTACTAGTCGACCTGTTAGACAAAATCGCCTCTAAATACGGAAAGCCACTCACTCAGGAAGTCTACGACCCAACCAAAAAAGAAATTAAATCAACCTTTGTTGCAATGGTCAACGGAGTTTTAATGGATCAGTTGCAAGGCGTTAACACACCGCTAAAAGACGGCGACAACATTATCCTTATGGCGCTTATGACAGGCGGATAAAAAATTTGTTTTCCTCCGCTAAAGATGAAAAACCCAGAACCGTCTACTGGCTCGACAACAAGCTGTACCTAAACATAACTAATCAGTGCTCAAACCGCTGTTTTTTCTGTTTTAAACGGTACAAATGCGGCGTCGGCGGCTTCAACCTTAAACTCGCTGAGGAACCAAGCGTGGCCCAAATCACGAATGAGCTTGGCGAGGTTATGAACATGAAAATCTGGGATGAATTTGTTTTCTGCGGGTTTGGCGAGCCAACGGAGAGGCTGGATGTTTTGTTGACTGTTGCCCGGTGGATAAGGCAGCATTATGGCAGGGATCTTGGAATCCGCGTGAACACGAACGGGCATGGCTACGTGCTTAATCAGGGCAGGGATGTGGCGGCAGAGTTGAAGGAGGCTGGAGTTGACAAAGTAAGCGTCAGCTTAAACGCTGGCGACAGAGAAGCCTACATGGAGATTTGCAAGCCAACTTTCGCCGGCGCCTACGAAGCAGTCATAGATTTTGTGCAAAAAGCTAAGTCCACACTAGAAGTTGAAGTTACGGCAATAAGAATGCCAGAGGTTAATATAGCTAAAACGCAAGCTGCTACCGACCAGCTGGGGGTCAAGTTTAGAATTAGAGAGTACATACCATGCTTTTATTGATAAAATGTCTAAGGGAATCTGACCTGATACCGTAAAAAAAGAAAAAGGAAAAAAATTTAGAACGATGTCAGCGGTAGCGGCGTGTACTGCAGGTTTATCGTGTATGAGGTTGTTGTATCTGATATGTAGGTGTAAGTGATTGCTACAAGATAGTACATCGAGGTTGACAATGCTTGATGTATATATCCTGGGGTTGAAGTTGTACCGTCAATGTATGGTATTGTTGTTGAGCCCGTGGCTGCATTGTAAAGCGTCGACAGAGGCCATTCTGTACCGTCCCAGCAGAGAACTGTAATTTGAAAGCTGCTAAAGTCTGAGGATGAAACGGGTGTTTCTAAGCTGATTTCTACAGCACAGACTTCAGTGGAATCGGTGGTCACATTAAAAGCATAAGTGCTCGTATCACTCGCGTCGAAAGTTGGTTCCGAGGTTGCTCCAGGCACATATTGGGTCTGGTCCTCTTGATTGATATAGATTGACCATGAAGAAGAGGAAGCTCCTTGACTCAGCTGCTGAATTGGTTGTATCGTTAGGGTTGTAGTATAAGAGAATAAATTGACTGCAACTGCTACCCCACTAAGACGGCGATTAAAATAATGGCTGCCAAAAGGTAACTTATCTTGAACCTGTTAGTCACCAAAAATCACCAAAACATCATGATTAATGTTTGCAACATAAACATATGTGAGTGTAAGTTTACTTATGCAGTCACAAGCATGATTTTTAAAAAATTCAACACTCCAAAAAAAGCCCTAGTGAATTAAATGATTTAATTCAGCATTCAGTTATATTAAACGTAAAATGACAACGTAGTTTCTGCACCACGACAATCATACTTTGATTGTTTAAGTATAATGCTGAAAAACAAGTCAAATTTGATTTCGGGCTTTCCAATTATGACAATTATCTTTTTGTCCGGATTATCACAAAAAGCGAGAATTGTAAAACATATATTAACTAGTAGTTCACGAGATATTTCTTAGTTGTATTGAATGAGGGATAAACTTGGTTTCTCTTAGATCAATAGCCCCATCATTAACAAGAATAACAGTTGCAGCGGCAATAGGCGCTGCCTTGCATGTTGGTCAAGGCGACTGTGACTTAATAGATGCAAAAGCCGTTGAATATTCAAGAGCGGTACTTGCCCAAACAGATGTAGAAGGCGAAGTGATCTGCTGCGAAGGACCAAAAGACCACGCACCATCATTTGAACGCCGCGAAAAAGTCGGAACAGGCGGAGGACCCAAAGTCGAGTTCATCGTTGATCCAGTTGACGGAACCACAGCCGCCAGCAAAGGCAGAAAAGACGCCATAGCGGCATTGGCATGTGCGCCAGCAGGATGCTTCCAAGTTCTGCCCGATGATGGCTACTACTTCAAAATTGCCACAGACTACCATTCAATAGGCAAATTATCATTAGACATGTCCATTGAAGAAATCGTGCGCAAAATAGCCCATGAAAAAAAGCTTCTCTTACCTAACTTTACCGTCATCATGCTGGAACGGGACCGCCACAACGAAATCCTCGCCCAACTCAGAAAACTCGGCGTACGTATTTTACTCATTCCAGACGGAGACATCGCAGCCGCAGTAGTTACCTGCCTACCAAACAGCGGCGTCGACTTACTAATTGGTGCTGGCGCAGGACCAGAAGCCACCATTGCTGCAACAGCAATGAAGATTCTCGGTGGAACTATGCTCGTCAACGTTTGGCGGGACAAAAAAGACGACCCTGAACGTTTGAAACGCTTAAAGAAAACCGGAGTAAATGTGGATAAAACTTACAATCAAGATGAACTCGCAAAAGGCAAAGAACTGGTGTTTGCAGCGTCAGGTGTCACCAAGGGCGAACTGTTAGATGGTGTAAGAATAATTCCTGGCGGCGCAGTTGTCTATTCAATTTGCATGCGGTTGCCAAGCGGAACCACTGAAAAATCTGAAACCACATTGCAGTTCAAAGGTCACCCAGTTTACAAGCAGTTTCTGCCATAATTCCTTCTTTTTTTGTGAAAAATAGTTTATAGGGTCATGAACATTGCTTGTACTTGTTGGATTCAATGCATGCCTCTTATGCGGCTAATTAAGTTAAGGATTCTGTCGTTGTTTCCTTCAGTCACGAATATTTCCAGGCAGTATTTTTCATCTATTTGTCTGTGTACGTTTTCTATGACTACGTCGTCAAATTCATGCCGCAACTCCGATATTTTCAAGTCAAAATCCTTGCTATAAATTCATTTGCCGGTTGAAGAGTTTTAATTTTTGACTGAATAAAGCTTGGCTGTTACCTGCTTGATGAGTTTGCCGTAGATATTGCTTGTAAATTATGAAAAATTAATAAGTGAACAAGATATCAGATTGTCTTCATGCCCAAGACTTCTAAGATTAATCCGAAGACTCAGACCAAAAAAACCCTGGGTAAAAAGAACCAACCAAAAACTCCGCCTAAACCGGTAACCATAACAACCCGAAAATCTTACTGGATATCGCTGACGTTATTTACGGTTGTTTTTGCTTCTTTTTTCGGATATTCCGTGAAGATGCCTCTGGAAAATATAGTGGTGATGCTTGTTTCTGTTTTGTTCCTGATTGGCTTTGCAGTCTATATAAGATTTAAACCTTCCACTTTAGCGGGCAACAAGAGGGCACTATTCATTTTTGTCGGAGCATCAGTCATCGGCTTCAGCATCTGGGCTGCAACGGTGCTTTCCTTAAACGCAACCCTGCTGCTCGGGCAAATAGCAAATGCAATAGGCGAGGGTTTCTTTGTCACAACAAGCCTAATGATATGCTTGATTTCCGGAGCATTCATAGGTGACTGGATAGGCGAGAAAAGAGAATACATAAGCATTTTTCTAAAAAATAAATTAAACATACAGATTTAGTTCTTTTCTACAATCTCTCTAACTCCGCATGCAAGCCCAATCGACCTAATTCTCTGATTATTTGTTGCGGAATAAACAAAATTGCGCAATTTTTCGTTTTTGGCGCGCTTGTCACAGAAACTTTAAGAGCGTAGTCATTAAGCATTCCCTAACGACCAATTGAGGATAGAGCTGCATTGAAATTTGGAATAATGACGCGGAACATGGAAGCATGGAGCAGCACGCAAGTTCGGGAAGCCTTAACTAAACGAGGCATACCCTACGAGTGCTTTACTTTCCCAAAGCTTGTCGCAAGGCTCGCCTACAAACCCTACTTCAAGGTTAACGGCACGAGCATACTGGACGATTTAGACGCACTTATCATCCGCCCCATTGGGCGAGGTTCACTTGAGCAGCTGGTTTTCCGAATGGATATGCTCTACAAACTGGAACGCCAAGGCTTCTACATGGTGAATCCGCCCACAGCCATCGAGCACTGCGTAGACAAATACGACATTTTAGCGCTCCTGGAGGACGTCGGCGTACCCGTACCCCGCACGTTAGCCACGGAAAGCGTAAACGAAGCCTTAAAAGCATTCAGTGAACTTGGCGGGGACGTGGTGGTTAAACCGATTTTCGGCTCCCGAGGGCAAGGCGCAACACGCGTAGTTGACGTGGACATAGCTGACACAATTTTTAAAGCCATAACATTCCACCACGGCGTAATTTACATGCAGGAATTCGTGCCTCATGGATTCTCAGACATACGCGCATTTGTTATCGGCGACCGAGTAATCGCATCCATGCGTCGTGTTGCGAAGGGCTGGAAAACCAACTATAGCCAAGGAGCCAAACCAGCACCAGCAGAAATCAGCAAAGAATTCGAGGAACTAGCAGTTAAATCCGCAAAAGCCGTAGGCTGCAAAATCGCGGGCGTAGACATCCTTGAAGGACCCAATGGACCACGCATTGTTGACGTAAACAGCCAACCCGGTTGGAAAGGACTACAGGTTGTTGCCAAAGTCAACATCGCCGAGGAAATAGTCAACTTTGTCCTGTCGGAACTTAAAGCGTAATTGTGGAAAACTTAATACTTCAATGGCTACACTAACTAGCTGTAGGTGTACAGAGTGCCAGAAAAAATAATTGAAGCGCCTCAGATAACTGCGGAGGAATACAAGAAATATAGTGGAAAAGACGTGGCGATATACAAAAACAAAATAGTGGCTACGGGCAGAACCTCAAGCGAGGCACTAAAAAAAGCACTAAAAAAATGCCCTGGAGCTAAGACTGAAGAAATAGTTATTGAGTATATCCAATCATCGGATGTACTAATCCTTTGAAAAGGTACGTTTTTCAATATTCGCCTGAACCGCTTGGACCAGGCATAATTAACCGACCAAAAGTCACGGTTTTTCTTCGCAAAAACTGATGAATGGCATACTTTTCGTGTGTATGTTGACAGTGGCGCAGACTTATCTTTGTTCAGGAGAAATGACGCTGAACTCTTAGGACTCAGCCTTTTTCAAGGAGAATACCGACCAATAATCGGGGTGGGAAGGACGCTTATCCCTGCATTCATGCATATAGTCAAATTGAAAATTGGCGACACGTCTCTTGACGCAAAAGTTGCCTTCGCAGACTCAGACGAAGTCCCGCGGCTACTGGGCAGAACAGATGTTTTTAAACAATTCAAGATAACCTTCTGTGAAAAAGATTTACAGATAATATTTGAGACAAACCCTTAACTAATAATAAGAGAGGCGGCAACTACCTTTTCTTACCATATTTTTCAATAACTTGTTTGAATTCTTCTGCGGTTTGCTGCGGGTTTTTTGATTTAAGTATGGCAGAGGTTACCGCGACCCCGTCAACTCCGGAATCAAGGACCAAAAGAATATTTTCCAAGTTTATTCCACCTGCAGCGAAGACGGAAAGATTTGTGGCTGACGCCGCGTTTTTTACGGTATCAAGAGGCACTATGGGGCATTCGTTACTGGGGCATTGGTGAAATATTGAGCAAAACGAAATGTAATCTGCACCTGCCTGTTCCGCCCACCTGATTTTTTCTATATCAATATTTACACTGTAACCCACTATGCAGTGGCTGCCGAGAACCCGCCTTGCCTCAACGGAAGAAACATCATAAGCGTCAAAATGGACTCCGTCAGCTTTAACTTTTTTAGCCAACTTCAAATTGTTGTTTATCAAGAAGGGAATTTTGTGTTTTTTTGCTAAACCCGCCAATACGCTAACCATAACGTACGTATCAGCAGTTTCTTTTGTCGCCGAAAACTGCAGTATGTCAACGCCGCCATCAAGCGCTTTCTCAGTGGCAGAGAGCAGTTTTTCAGTTGCCATTATCGGAGAAACAACAAGATACAAGCCAGCTAACTTCTCAAAATGCTTCATTTCCAACCCTCATGACAAGCCGTCCAGTAAGCCTTCCAATAGGGATCCGCCGCAGGTTTCTTCAAGAGTTCACGTTTGTCCTCGCCTATAATCCACCTGTCTTGTTGTGCATCAGTAATTTTTCCGATTGCCGCATTTTTTATCCCCTTCAAATCCAGCACTTGTTGAACTGCTGAAGCCATTTCGGCTTTGACCGTTAAAAGCAGGGTTCCTTCGCTCAAGGTGGTGTATGGAGAAATTTTGAAAAGCTGACAGATTTGTTTTGCTTCCTCGGTAACTATAACTTTTGATAGATCAACTTCTAATCCTGTATTGGACGCCTCGGAAAGCTCGTACAGAGCACCCAGCAATCCGCCTTCTGTAACATCATGCATACTTGTAACGCCATCGTCCCGCAAGCCTACAGTCGCTGAAATTAAAGCGTCTTCCACAACACTGAAGTCATCAAGGTACCGTTGCGCTTTCTTAAGAAAATCAAACCCAAAAGTTTTCTTTACAGTTTGCGGAAAAACTCTGGACAATATGCCGGTTGTAGCTATCGCGACACCTTTAGTCATCATTATCACGTCCCCCGGCCTCGCCATTGTGCTTGCAACGTACCTATTTTCAGGGACAACAGCCATCATTACTCCGCCACCGACAACAGTGTAGTCCGATCCTTCGTATCTTCCAGTGTGACCGCCAACTATAGCTACGTCAAGTTTTCTGCATTCCGCATCTATTGTACGCCAGTATTCTTCAAACTCGTCATCACTCATTTGAGGCGGCAGATTAAAGTTAACCATAAAAAACTGCGGCGCAAAACCGCATGTAACCAAGTCAGATGCCAGCAGATGAACCGAAATGTAGGCTGAGTCCTTAAATCCCAAGGCAGGAATCACGGACAAAGGATCAGCCGTTGCAATAAGCACTTGACCGCCTTTTAACTGAATAACAGCGTTGTCGCGGCCAGCGCCTGGACCAACAAGCACCTCCGCTCGCTCAGCACCCAGTTTAGAGTAAACTAACTTTTCAATTAAATCAAATGAAAACTTGCCAATTTCATTCATCATTATCCCCGCAATTTCACTGCTATTCCAAGAAACCCGCCGAACGGAAAAAGCGATGACTCCCAACTGCCGAAAACTTTAGGAAAAACCGTAGTGCAGCAAAACACAACTGCCGATTCCTCTGGAAGCTTTTTTTCTATATCTGAAACGGAGTAAAACTTTGCATTCCTGTAGAACGAATCTTTCATCGTTTTTGCCCGAAGCATTTTTCTGGCGGTGCTTGGGCTTTTTTTGTTCATAAGGCCGATGATTATTCCCTCTTTTGCTACTCGTGCTGCTTCATTAAGTGCCGAAGCGGCGTCGGGCATATACTCCAGGCTGGTTATGAAAGTTACGATATCGAATGATTTAGGTTTAAACGGCAAATGGATAGCTTCACTTTCAAGTAAAGACGCTTTAGGCCACATTTGCCTTGCTTCACTGAGCATAGCTTTCGATGTGTCTACACCGTAGCATTCAAAACCTAACGCTGACTCCATCCATCTAGTGAAATGACCTGTTCCGCAACCTACTTCCAAAACTTTTCTTACATTTTGGAATTGACCAAAAAGCTTCGTTAAAAGTTTCTTTTCAAGCAGGTCTGCTCGCCTGTATTTGGTTTCATAGTATTTTTCGTATTCTTGGGCAATTTGTTTCTGCTGGAACAGTGAATCGTCATTCATTCTTCTCAACTTAAGAGAGGTACTTGGTTCCCAAATATCTTCTGACGCCGATGAGCACCGCAAAGGTTACAGGTATAGATACGAGGTCAATGAATGTTCCAAAGTCAAAGACGGCAATTGCGATTCCGAAGAGAGCGAAGTCAATCGAGAAGAAAACCAATGTCTCAATTGTGACGCCAAGAACCATGCCTGCAACTTCATTTTTCTTTCTTAAAAAGCTGACAGCCATCGCCATTGGAGTTCTTGCAACCACCAACCCCACCAAGTACACGAATAGAAATCCGGGTGGAACCAGAATTGTTCCTAAGCTTGTTCCCGCCAAGTACCCGACTGCACAGCCGATTGCCGTTGAGGTTACACCCACCGTTGGACCCAGAAGAATGCAGACTGCAAAAATGATTATGGGAGCCAGATTCATGGTTGAAAGCGGAGGCGGCAGTGGAATGGCAATAACAGTTGTAACAGCAATTAAAGCCGCCATAACACCCGTCAACGCAGCTTTTTTCGAGGAAGAAAGATTTCCAGTTACGTTATTTTTTATATTTACATTCATTTTTTTCCCTCCGCCAGCATTACCTGGTTCAGGTTCTAAGGGTCGACAGCACACAGCCGTCCTCTCAGCCGGGTCATTCTCCCAGCTCCCCGAGAACTGTTAAAGGAAATAGTGTTGTTCTGTAGCATATTAATTTTGCTAAATCTTAGATTTAATGGCTGGCTGGTTTTTTCGGGAGATTTTAATTTAGATATGACTTTTAAAATGATTGTTTGGTAGAAAAGTAAAAATTTATTTACTTGTAAAGTATTTTATTAATTTATGACAGAAGAAATCGAGGATATAATCAAGGTTTCATCTAAAGGCCAAATAGTAATTCCAAGAGAAGTCCGCAAAAAACTGGGAGTGAAGAGCGGCGAGAAACTCTTAGTACTTACTCGTGAAGGGGATATAGTACTTAGGAAAACTCAAGAAATGTCTATGGATGAAATAGCTAGGAAAATCGGAAAAACAGTTCGTGAAGAGCACATTGACGTTGACAAGCTTGTGGCTGAGGCAGTCGAGTGGGCAAGAAAGTCAAAGTAGTCTTTGATACCAATGTCTGGGTTTCAATCTTCTTGGAAGACATTCTTTATGACGAATTTTTGCAGGTAAAGCAGAACTTGACCATTTACGTCAGCAAGGACACTACTCTTGAATTATCAAGGGTTTTATTGTACCCGAAAATCGCCAGAGTGCTAGAAAAGAACGGCATCCGTAAAAAGGATGTGCTACGAGTAATAACAGTTGACTCCAAGTTGGTTGAGCCTAAAATTAAATTGCAGGTGCTCAAAGAAGATACAGAAGATAACAAAGTGCTAGAATGCGCTTTAGCAGCCAGAGCAGATTTTATCGTATCGGGGGATAAGCACCTTCTAGAACTTGGCAAGTTTAAGAAAACTAGAATACTAACACCCAGAGATTTTTTCGACAGCCTCAAAGAAAGATAGAGTTACTTTTGGCAGAGGTAATGTTTTTAGGTTATTTCCTTGTTTTCCCTAAGCCATCAGATTAACGAGGAACAAAAAAAATGCAGCCTTTGCCTAAAGATTATAACTTTGCGGAGATTGAGCGTAAGTGGCAGCAGAAATGGGAAGAAATGGGCATCTACCACTACGATTGGAACGACCGCAAACGGGTTCCTTTCAGCATAGATACTCCGCCGCCTTACCCGTCGGGCGAACTGCACATGGGCAACGTTTTGAATTGGACTTACTTTGATATGGTTGCACGCTACAAACGCATGCAGGGCTACAATGTGCTTTTTCCGCAAGGCTGGGACTGCCACGGTTTAGGCATAGAAATCCAGGTGGAAAAAGCAAAAAACATTCGCAAACGAGATGTTCCCCCTGACCAGTTCCGTGCATGGTGTATCGAGCTGGTCGAGAAATACATAGCGATAATGAAGGAGGGCATCCTTAAGATGGGTGCAAGCATAGATTGGACCACCGAATACAAAACGATGGATCCAGACTATTGGCGCCGCACTCAACTTAGCTTCGTTCTGCTTCACCAGAAAGGTTACATGTACCGGGGAACTCACCCAGTTAACTGGTGTCCCAGAGACGAAACAGCAATCGCAGACGCAGAAGTTGACCATATTAAAAAGGAAGGCGTCCTGCACTACATACGATTCCAGCTGGAAGGCACCAACGAATACCTGCTTATAGCAACCAGCCGCCCCGAGTTCATCCCAGCCTGCGTGGCAGTTGAAGTTAACCCAGCTGACGAACGCTACAGCAAATACATTGGCAGAAAAATCGCTGTGCCCCTCATGAACCGCTCTGTAACCATCATAGGCGATGACTGCGTTGACCCCAAATTCGGCACTGGAGTGGTGCAGATTTGCACCTACGGAGACAAAGACGACGTTAAAACCGTCATAAAACATAAACTCCCAGTAATTCGCCTATTAACGCAGAGCGGTCAAATCAGTGAGGCAGGCTGCAAATACGCTGGCAAATACGTTAATCAAGCTCGCGCAGCCATCGTTGAAGACCTTACCGCCGCTGGGTTGCTGGAGAAAACGGAGAAGATCCAGCAGGAAGTCGGCGTCTGCGACCGCTGCAAAGCCCAAGTTGAAATCTTAGAGGTCAAACAATGGTTCATGAAAACCATGCCTCTCTCCGCAGAGGTGGAGAAAGCCGCTAACGAGATCACATGGTACCCTGACTACATGAAAAACCGCCTCATCGACTGGACGCGCTCACTGGATTGGGACTGGGTTGTCAGCCGCCAACGCCTTTTTGCCACACCCATCCCCGTTTGGTACTGCAAAAACTGTGGAGAAGTCATCGTTGCCCAAGAAAGCTGGGTGCCAATTGATCCCCGAATGGAAAAACCCAGAATAGACAAATGCCCTAAATGCGGCGGAACCGAATTTAGCGGTGAAACCGACGTTTTGGATACTTGGATGGATTCCTCAATCACCTGCGCCGTCCACGCGGGGTGGCCTGACCGGGCAGACTGGAAACACTTGTTCCCAGCAAGCATGCACCCCTCAGGCACCGACATAATTCGAACCTGGGCATACTACCTCATGGTACGCCACATAGCCCTATTTGACGAGCGCCCATTTGACAGCGTGCTGATAAACGGCATGGTGCTGGGCGGCGACGGCAGAAAAATGAGCAAATCCCTCAAAAACTATGTAGCTGCGCCTGAAGCGCTCAACAAGAACGGCGCCGACGCAGTTAGGCAGTGGGCAGCCGGCGGGGGAGCAACAGGCTCAGATATTCCTTATCGCGCGCAAGATGTCGAGTATGGCAGACGCTTCCTAGTTAAGCTGTGGAATGCATCAGGCTTCACCGCTTCGCTATTAGTTGACTACAAACCCCTCTCAGCTGACAAAGTTGTGCTTGAGCCTTTGGACAAATGGATAATAAGCAAAGCCGAAAACCTAACCAAAAAAGTCACCGATGAATTTGAAAAATGCCAATTCAACGTCGCCGTTGAAGACGTACGCAACTTCACATGGCACGTGTTATGTGACTACTACGTTGAAGCAATCAAAGACAGACTCTACAACGCAGATTTGAACGGGCAACCCAAAAAGTCGGCTGCCCAGTACGCCTTATATGAGGTTCTCTACCGCATGCTGCAACTAATGGCGCCAGTGACCCCGCATTTAACCGAAGAGATTTACCAGCACATGTTTGCCCAAGACAAAGGCTTTGAAAGCTTGCAGGTTTCACCGTGGCCAAAATTCAACGCGACGCTCGTAGATGAGGAGGCAGAGAAAAACGGCGACTTAATCATTGCAATCATCGGTGAAGTGAGGCATGAGAAGGCGGAGAAAAAATTACCGTTAAATGCGCCCGTGAAAAAATTGACCATTTACGCGGGAAACGAAGAAAACGCCAAAGTTATCAGCTCAGCCACCGGAGACATCGCCGGAACCTTAAAAGTAACTAACATTGAAGTTCTTTCAAAAAAGCACACTGAAGGGCGCCAAGTAGCTCCCCATGAAGTGTTTATCAAGGCTGAATATTGAGGCGAAAACCTACGGCAGACAAGGTTAAAGTTGGTTTGATTGGATGCGGCGCAATCGGCACGGTTCTCGCAGAGGCGATTGGGCGTAAGCTGGTGGTCTGTGATGAACTTGTCGTTTACGACTTTGATGATTCAAAATCGCTGAAGCTCAAGAACGCACTTAATTTTCCCGTCACTATTGTTGAAAGCGTTGACAAGCTGATTGCTTTAAAACCTAAAGTGATCGTTGAAGCAGCGTCACAGCAAGCAGCAAAAGATTATGTCCCAAAAATCGTCGCCTCAGGAACCCATCTGATTGTGATGAGCACGGGTGCCCTTTTGGATTTGAATGTGGATTTGGGCAGGGTTCATGTTCCTCCAGGTGCAATCGGCGGATTAGATGCCCTATCCAGCGCGGCTTTAGCAGGGATTGACGAGGTAACTTTGACTTCACGCAAAAACCCCAAAGCGTTAGGAGCTGACAACAAAGAGGAAAAAACTGTTTACGAAGGCTACGCGGAAGAAGCAGCTTGGCTGTTTCCAAGGGAAATGAATGTTGCCGCCACTTTAGCGTTAACGGTTAAACCAGCCAAAGTTAAAGTTCGAGTTGTCTCCGACCCGGCAGTGAAACGAAACACGCATGAGATTCAGGTTAAATGGCGGTTTGGCGAAATGTTTCTGCGGTTCGCCAACGACCCGCATCCCGATAACCCGCATACCAGCGCTTTGGCGGCATGGTCAGCCATCAAATTACTGCAAACACTCCTGAAAACCTAAACGCTCAAGCCTTCCGCTAACGCTTAAAAAAATAGCTGTTTTTTGCGAAAAATCGGGAACAAAGAAAACCCAAATTGAACCCTAAACCAAAAAATCAACCTAAAACAAGCCCTAACCGAAACTGCCTACCCAGGGAGGAGGTATAGTAGTTGTGCCAAAAAACCGCCACAAATGCAACTTGAAATTCGTTACAAAAATAAAAAGAAAAGAAATTAAGAAATAGCTTATTCGCTTTTTTCTTTACTGGAGTCTTCTGTTTCTGTTGCGGCTGCGGCTTCTTCGCTGCTTTGCTCTGCTGCTTCCGTCTGCCCCGCCTGTGGGGCCTCCAAAGGGTGGGCCGGAACAATGGTCTCCTCCATTATTACTGGCTCAACAACTGGTTCAATTAGCGGTTCCATTACCTTCTCAAGTGTTGTCTCAATAGGTTCTGTTTCCGGAATAACCTCAAAATCCTGCAGTGTATCCTTAACTTCCGCTTGTTCTGGTTCTGCTTCGGCGACTACTTCTGTTGGTGTAATCTCAGCTGTTTCCGCTACAAGCACTGGTTCCTCAACTACCGGAGTTGCTTCTGGAGCGGCTGCTTCGGCGACTACTTCGGTCGCGGGAATCTCAACCGTTTCTGCTGCTTCAACCACTGGTTCCTCAACTACCGGCGCTGCTTCTGGAGCGGCCTCAGTGATCACTTCTGTCGCGGCAATCTCAACCGCTTCAACGGCTGGCTGCTCAACGGTTGGTGTTACTTCTGGAGTTTGTGCTTCTATAATTATGGCTGGTTCTTGGATTGTTGGCTCTTGAGTAATTTCAGGTGTCGGTTCGTTTATTACTTGTACTTCTGGTTCTGGAGAAGCAATCGGAGCAGATTCTACTGGAATAACCTCGATAGTTGGGGTCTCAACGGGGGCAACTTCGACTGGAGCAGTTTCCACTGTAATATTTTCGACTGGGGCGGTTTCGACCGGGGTAGCTTCTACTCGAGCAATCTCTGCGGGGGCGCTTTCAACTGGAGCGGCTTCTGCTTTTACACTTTCAACGGGAATCTCAGCGGGAGCAGTTTCAACGGGAGCGAGGGTTACTGGCGCTGTTTCCATTACAATTTCAACTGGGGCTGCTTCAACAGGAGCCTCTACCGGGGTTGGTTCAACCGGCGCGGGTTCCGAAATCTTAGCTTCGATTATGGGAGCAACTGGTTCGGGAGCTGCGGGCGCTTGGATCGTTGGCGGCGTGCACAGTTGGTTTGCGGATTGTTTAATTGTGTTCAGTTCGTTTCTGGTTGTGTCTAATCCGGTTGTAAGCAGGTTTATTTCTTGTTGATAGATTTGCTCGTCAATTTCGCCTACTACATGTTGAATTTCATAGTTAGCAAGAAGTACCTCTAAGGTTTTTATTTGATTTTCCAGTTCTTGGGTTTTCAGCTGCATGCTTTCAATTAGTTCTTTCTGTTGTTTTTCGATCTGCACTATTGCCGCGTTGATGTCATTGGTAAATGAGTCACGAGTTGACTGAGAAATTTTGCCACTTTCAAGGAGCTTGTCTAGCGCTTGCTTCTTTTTATTGGCTATTTCGTATTCTTCGTTTAATCGTTTAAATGTATATTTCCATGAAATCAATTTAGGGCACCGAACCTCTTTACTGTAAAAGAAGAGATAACGTTTCTTAACATGCATATATATCGCTGACTAATAAAATCAGATTTATAAACAGGAAAATAGGAATTTTGCGTTAAAATTGCGCCATGCTTAAATGCATTTATGTATATGAAAAATGAAAAATATTTAATATTTACCGCGAGACAATGACATTTCCATGTAAAATAACTCGTGTTCCCTGTCATGCATTGGCACCATACATGAAATACGCAGTAGCCTCATTTTTTGGCGGGCTTGTTTTCGGGTTGCTTTTTTGGTTCAGGACCTTAAGTGTTGGCAGACCGCGTTTTTTCCCGTTTAGTTCCGTTTTTCCCCGTGTTTCTGCGTTTTTCTGCGTTGATTTCCGTTTATTGCCGTTTATTTCCGTTCATGAAAAGGACGCTGTTTGAGAGCGAGTTTATTTTGTTTATACTTTTCGATTTTTGTTATAACATATTATTCCAAATCCGAATAAGCCTTAAATATATAAACACGAATAAACAATAGTGAGCGTGTAAAAACATGGTAGCCTTAACAATAACAGTAAACAGCGAAAAATCAGAAGCCAGAATACTAAAAAAAATGCATGAAAAAGTAATCAAAAGCTTCATGGACACAATAATAATGGCTGAACTCCAAAACGGACCCATAAGCGGATACGACGTAATATCATTCATACACAACAAATTCGGCTTCCTCGTCAGCTCAGGCACAGTTTACTCACTACTATACTCCCTTGAAAGAAACAGCCTAGTCGAAGGAGTATGGATCGAAAGAAAAAGAGTCTACAAACTCACCGAAAAAGGCGCAAAAACCATAGAAACCATACTCAACTCACAAGACAAAATCAAAAGCTTCATGACAACAATCCTCAAAGCACCAACAATCCAATAACCCATTTTTTCCCTCAACTGGCCCCATTAACCTATTTCTTTTAACCTATTCTAGTAGAAACGCTAAAAAACCCCTTCTCGTTTTCCTATCAGTCCGCAACAATTTAAGCGGGGTCCGTAGCTCAGTCAGGCTAGAGCACCGGACTTTTAATCCGGGGGTCGCGGGTTCAATTCCCGTCGGACCCGCCTTCCCACGTACACTTTTATACTGAAAACGTACTTCCCCTTTTTCTT
>Ga0187891_1000714_pt1 | contig 32020 bp, 28 predicted proteins | sample June2016WEW_21_4_FD_132990 | JGI IMG/M metagenome (GOLD analysis project Ga0187891, IMG submission 132990) | Peatland microbial communities from SPRUCE experiment site at the Marcell Experimental Forest, Minnesota, USA - June2016WEW_21_40 | ecosystem: Environmental > Terrestrial > Soil >... | reverse complement strand
GCGCTGGATCGTCCAGCGCCTGGGCTACCTCACGCCGGCTCAGGCTCGCCAGCAGCTCCTTGCACTCGGAGCTGCCGCATGAATACACTCAATTCAGTGTCCAAAAAATCCGGAGCTAAACACAGGGAGGAGGCCGCTAGGTCAGGGGCGCGCCGTGCTGTGTTATCTTCAACCCTGCCCGGCATTCGTTCAATAGCGTCCGAACATACCGTCGCTCAGCTTGCGCCGCCATTGAGTACCGTAAATCCCAAAAGTTTCACTAATCTGCTGGACGAGTACACGGGGTTGACAAGGGCGACGAACTAGGATTAAACGGGTGGATGAAGTTAGGCGCTCTGGGACTCTTGGTGGTCATCTCTGTTCTTCCACTTCGCGCGCAGAATCTGCTGGCCGAATCACTCGAAAAGGGCACGTGGGATTTTGGAGTTTTTGTCGGGGGCGGAACGGGATTATTAGCAGCAAAAAATACGCAATTTGTCATGGCGGGCGTGCATGTCGGCCGAGTTTTAACAGATGAGTACCTGAGCGGCTGGGCGCGCGGGAATTTTGAATTTGCAGGGGACTTCATGCCTGTCGTCGAAGTCTTCCAGCCCAGGCACGCGACTTACGGTGGGAGCTTCACGCCGATTATGCTCCGGTGGAACTTCACGTCATATCACCACGTCGCTCCCTACATGCTACTTTCGGGGGGCGGGTTGGTCACCTGGGATAACGTCCCTCCTGGGAATACATCCACGTTTAACTTTGTAGCCGGCGGATCTATCGGAACACTCCTCTTCACGCGCCCGAAAAGAGCCCTGGCTTTCGAAACTCGGTGGGTGCACATATCGAATGCAAACCTGGGAGTTCAGAATCCACAACTGGTTTCGAACTTCATGTTCACGGTGGGCTACAACTGGTTTAAATGATTCGCCGTTGGTTTGCCTGGGTGGAATTAATTGCGCGCATGCGACTATAAATTATTGGTGGTCTGATCTGAGATGAAGGTGATTTCTTTCCCGGCCGTGCTGGTGCGACTCATTTTGCTTCTGGGTGTCCTTTTTTGCTCGGTGAAGTGCAATGCACAATCTTACAACTTCGAAAGTGTCGAGCTTTCGGGAATGGCTCTTCTTCCCGCGCACCCCCGCGATGGCCTACCACCCGCTTTTCGGCAAGTCCGCTTCGTCGTCTTGCAGCCTCAACCCGCGTTCTTCTCTGAACCTGGGGCGGACATGCGGACAGACGATTCCAGAAACTCTTCGGCTCCCGCGTTTCAAATGGATGATAATAACGAGACTCCAGGTGTCGACTATGAAATACCGCACTCCAAAAACGACTTTATGGTGAGTCAGGAATGCGCCGACGGTGAACTGAGCGGCAAGGATTGCCGGTTTCGGTGGCTTCCGGCGCTGGGCGAGCAAGGAGAATTCCTTGCCATTGAAACTTCATGGAACCTCGTGCAGAACCGATGGGTACGATACTGGACCTTCCGTGGAGACTTTTGGCATAACTATTTTCTTACGTTGAAAAATTATCGGTTTTCCCGCTGGTCGGACGACAACCCGATTTATGACGACTACGTTGGGCACCCCATGATGGGCGCCATCACCATGGACATCTTTATCCAAAATGACCCTCGGGGAATGTCTCTGGAACTTGAGAACAGCAAGGAATACTGGCACAGTCGGCTGTGGGCTCTGTTGTGGTCCACCGTTTACAGCGCCGAGTGGAAGTTAGGCCCGATCAGTGAATCCTCGATAGGAAATCAGGGCATCGGTTACTATTTCGATGACCACAAATGGACAAACGGAACGGGGACGGTGGGTCTGGTTGTGACACCCATCGGAGGCTGGGTATGGAGTATGGCGGAGGATATGGTAGATAAGCATGTCATCCGACGAATCGAAACTAAGAGTTCCAATCGGCTGTACCTTTTCTCAATTCAATTCTTGAATCCGTGTCGAGGCTTTTCGAACCTCTTACGATTCAAGGCGCCTTGGTACCGAGATAGTCGGCCCGTTCGCGCAGGAAACCCGAACTGAGGTAGTCCGCCGGAAGGGTGATAAGGATACCTTCACAATCTGCTCGCCAAAAATATGGGATTGAGACGTCTTTGAGTTCTACTTGATCGAGCGAAGTGCGGATGCTGTCGGACACATCAGGCGACTTCGCGGTCATTCCTGAGCACCCTGAAAGAATCCCGACAACGAGAAGTCCGAGCAAGCCTACGGACAATTTGAGCGTTTTCATATTTTCGCTTTTTATGCGGCACGGGATGTATGCCTGCCAGCCATTGATAGTGCTGGCTTTCTTTTGATGTTGCGCGTTTGATTGTCTGGAAGCATGCGCCTTGGGCGCACCACCTGGCATGAAAATGCGGCTCAGGGCAGCATCGCGGAGACGGGTCAGTCCGTGATACATAACTCCGGGCCATGTTCAATCTGCTTTTTCTCTGGTTCGGAGAGACTTCGGCTCGCTGTGCCCACAATTTCCCGAACACGGGCAGATGCAGTTCCGACTACAGAAGGAGCGCATTTTCATTTGGAACGGCGGCAAGGAACGCAAATACAACGTCAAGCCATTCAAGAATGTAACCGTAGCGGCCCTTGACAACGGCATTATGAACGGCAGAGAATTTCATGCGCTGGATTCGAGTGCAAGGTAAAGGCAGACCTCAATTATGAGTATGGCATCATCTTCTGTTTCACTGTGCCCTGGGCTGAGCAATAGTAGCAACCTCGCTCCGATTGCTTTGTTCGTTTACAACCGGCCAGAGCACACGCAGAGAACCGTGAATTCGCTCCGAGAGAATGAACTCGCGTCACAGAGTGATTTGTTTGTATTCTCCGATGGCGCCAAAAACGAAGGTGGGTCCGCCGCAGTTCAGCAAATTAGGAAATACATTCGCACCATCCAGGGATTCAAATCGGTGACGATCATCGAGCGCGAGTGGAATTTGGGGTTAGCTAACTCGGTTATTAGCGGAATAACGGACCTATGCAATGAGTTTGGCCGGGTCATAGCCATGGAAGATGACCTGTTGACGACGGTCGATTTTCTGACTTTCATCAACCAGGCGCTCGAGCGATACGAGACTGAACCGAGGATTTTCTCAGTCAGTGGTTTTAACTTTGGGTTTCACGGCCCGGAGCATTACCCCTACGATGCATTTTGTTTTTACCGCAGCAGTTCGTTGGGATGGGGCACTTGGAAGGATCGCTGGGAACAGGCTGACTGGAAAATGTCCGACTACTACAGCTTTTGTACTGACAAGAAACAACAGCGGCAGTTTAACCGTGGCGGAGACGATCTCTCCAACATGCTCGCCTTGCAGATGCACGGCAAGATCGATTCTTGGGCCATCCGTTGGGCTTACACACACTTCAAGCAAGATGCTTTTGCACTCCTCTCATTCCGACCACGGGTTTTCCATATCGGTTCTGACCGCTCCGCCACAAATTCCCGGCGGAAATCTTTCAAGCAGTCACCGCTGACCGGGGAGCGCAAATCCGAGTTTCACTATCCGGATACTGCGAGGCTCGAGGAACATTTTGTCCTTGAATTGCAAAGGTCACTCCGTCCATCGCTCGCCAGAAAGTTAGTGCGCTATCTTTTGCATGGGCGAATCAGTTTGGCGACGAACCGGTTTGATTCCTCGAAGTTTCTTCCGGCGAAGACGGAGCATTCCGCAGCGCCGGAAGCAAGTCGGAGATCCTTCTTTGATTGAGAGCAGGTTGAAGTCGATCTACGCCAGACTAAGGAGGAAAACCGAACATCACAGCGAAGCGATATTACTTCTCCTGGGTAAGCAAATGGCCTGGCGCGTCGCCAGTTTGCCGCCAAACACTGATTTTCGAAAAGTCGGTTTCAAGGTCTTTTCACAGTTTGATGAGGACGGAATTATTCAGTACCTCATCAACAGGTTGCCGATTCAGAGCAAGACCTTTGTCGAATTCGGAGTGGAGAATTACGAAGAGAGCAATACCCGGTTCCTTCTGCTAAACGATCACTGGCAAGGAATGGTCCTCGATGCCCGCGCGTCGGATATTCGCTACATCCAGCAGGACAAGATCTATTGGCAGTACGACCTACAGGCAAAGTGCACGTGGATCACGCGCGAGAATATCAATGAATTGCTTCGCGATGCCGGCTTTGGCAAAGACCTGGGCCTTCTCTCGATCGATATCGACGGAAACGACTACTGGATTTGGGAAGCGATTCAGTCCGTCCGGCCCTTGATCGTCATCATTGAGTACAACAGCCTGTTCGGTTTGCGGCCGATTGCCGTGCCCTATAAAGAAGACTTTGATAGGACAGATTCACATTGTTCGAATCTGTACTATGGCGCCTCCCTGGGCGCGCTACAGCACCTTGCCCAGAAGAAAGGGTACCTGCTCCTCGGCTCGAACGTCTGGGGTCATAACGCGTTCTTCATCCGGGCAGATATCGCCGGAGAATTTCGCGGCCTGGAGCTGCGAGAAGCCTACGTTGCGAGCAAGTTCCGGGAGTCGCGCGACGAAGCGGGAAAATTGACCTATGTGCGGGGAAATGACCGAATCAAGCTCATACAGGATATGCCCGTCGTTCAGGTCGTGACTGGTCAAATGGGCCAGCTAAAAGATTTTTGGGAACCAGGATGACTTTTTTGAAATGAAGAATAGACAAGGAATGAACAAATCTCTAGGGCAAGCGGAAAGAGCCCTGATCCCCCAGATTGAACCCTGGGTGGACGAGAGCGAGCTTCGGGAGCTCACGCGCGTCATCAACTCCACGTTTCTAGTCGAGCATGAATTGACCCGAGAATTCGAGAGTATGACAGCTCAGTTAACAGGCGCCAAGAACGCCGTGGCGGTTTGCAATGGGACCATGGCGCTGTTTACGTGTCTGAAGGCCATGGGGATCGGATCCGGGCATGAAGTCATTGTTCCTAACTTTACCTTCATCGCTTCCGCCAATGCCGTGATCCTCGCAGGGGCCGTACCAGTAATCTGTGAGGTACGGGAGGACACATTTTGTATCGATGTCGCGCGCGCGGATAAGCTTGTTACACGGCACACCAAAGCAATCATGCCGGTACATTTGTATGGACAGAGTGCAGACATGCCGGCGGTAATGGCTTTTGCCCAACGTCATGGTCTCCAGGTGCTCGAGGATGCTGCTGAGGCCATCGGTGTTCGATATGAAGGAAAGCACGTGGGTACTTTTGGAGAGATGGGGATCCTTTCTTATTACGGAAACAAAACGATTACTTGCGGTGAAGGCGGCATCGTCTTGACTGACGACGACGCTCTCGCGAAGGCCTCATACCGGATCAAGAATTACGGCCGTGACCGCAAGGGAACCTATATCCACGAGACGATTGGATTCAATTTCTCATTTACCGATTTGCAAGCCGCAATCGGCATTGCGCAGATGAAGAAACTTTCCGCGGTCATTGGCAAGAAGCGGGGAATCCACGATCGCTACGTGCAGGAACTCCAGAGCTTGGAGTGCTTCCGCCCGGTTTACGTCGATCCTCGGTGCGAGCCGGTGTTCTGGTTCACATCGTTTCTGTGCGAGGATCCGGACGCGTTATCTTCGTTCTTGCGTGGGCAGAATATTCAGACTCGCCGGTTCTTTCTGCCGCTGCACCAGCAGCCGTGTTACGCGGATGGGAAGTATCTCCGGGCCGCCGACCCCGATTTTCGAATTAGCGAATCGATCTACCGTCAGGGGATCTCACTACCTTCGTCGTACAGCCTAACAGAGGACAACCAGTCGTACGTTATAGAGCAGATTCGGCGCTTCTATGCGGGTCGCAATTAACTGTCTTAGGCTCGACCCTTCTTTTGTCTCAGGGCTTAACGCCTATACGCGAGGTCTGCTGGAAGGATTCGCCAATACGGCGAATGGCCACCAGTTCCGGTTGTATGTCACCAGCGGGAATCAGGGCCTATTCGAATCGCTCCGGCACAGGAAGAATTTCGAGGTAATTGTGCTGAACGAACGGATGCAATCTCTGCGAAAGAGCATCTGCCGGGCCGCACTGCTTTCTTGTAGCGGGAAAGTGTATGAATCGACAAGCAATCTAGTTTTTCGAGGGATACGCGAATTGACGGACCGAGACGCCGATATCGTCTACACGCCAGCTACGGTCCTGGAATTTTTTGACAGCCGAAAACCCACGGTTCTTTCGATGCACGACATCCAACATGTACATTATCCGGAATTTTTCATCTGGCCTCGGCGGCTAAGTCGGCGCATCACCTATGGTCTCAGCGCCCGCCATGCCCGTTTTTTTCAAGCGAGCAGCGAATTTAGCAAGCAGGATTTTTTGCGGCACTTCCGATGTATCTCCGCGGAGCAGATCGCTGTCATTCCGGAGGGTGTGCGCGTCGAAGAATTCGCCACGCCCGTGGACACGACTTCGCTGCGCAGCCGGTATGCTATCCCCGAGCGGTTTCTCCTCTTTCCCGCACAACTCTGGCTACACAAGAACCACATCATCCTCCTGCAGGCTTTGAAGCAAATCGAGTCAAGGCGCGGATTGCAGATCCCGCTGGTGCTTACGGGAGGAAAGTACAGCGCTGCTTCCAGAGTCCTTGGTTATATCGCCGACCAGTCCATGAATTACGTCCATTATCTCGGCAGAGTGCCGTTTAAAGATCTCGTCGGGCTATATCAGAAGGCAGCGTTTCTTGTCATGCCTTCGTTGCATGAGTCCAACAGTTTGCCCGTGCTCGAGGCGGCTGCTGCGGGCACGCCGGTCATCGCTTCCAGGATTCCGCCGAATGAGGAGCTTGCGCGGGTATTGCATCTGAATCTATTCGATCCGTTGAATCAAGAAGAGCTGGAAGCACTTCTCGTGCGGCTGTGGGAGGACGAACCTGCAGCAGGCGCACAGGCGATGCACAACCGGAAACATATTACCTTGTATTCATGGGATAGCGCGGCGAAGCAGTACTTGCAACTTTTTGAGCGGGCCATGAAGGCGTAGGATCGCTCGAATTACTCAAACTTCCGAATGCCGAGCTGTTCGAGGAACACTAAGACGAGAAATTCTGATCCGTACACCAGATACCGACGCCAGAGACGCCGCGGTTCTTGTAAGAGGCGGAAGAGCCACTCTAGACCATTCTCACGCATCCATTCTGGCGCTTGCCGCTTCGTTCCCGCGAGAAAATCGAAGGCAGCACCTATACCCACCAGAACTGGGGCATTGAGTTTGCCTCGGTGCTCGTACATCCAGGTGTCCTGCTTAATCTCGCTGAGGCCGACCCAGACCACATCAGGGTTTGTCGTATTGATCATTGCTCCGGTGGCTTCGTCTTCCTCGGGAGAAACTTGGCCGAAAGGAGGCGAAAACGCACCCGCGATTTGCAGCGCCGGTATCCGTCGCCGAAGACTTTCTGAGAGCCTTTCCGGAAGATCAGGTGTCCCGCCCAAGAAGAAATGCCGGTAGCCTTTCGATGCCGTCTCCTGGCAGAAGGTTATCATGAGCTCGGGGCCGTACACTCTGCGGCGCAAAGGAAACCCGCGCAGACGTCCCAACCAAACGAGCGGCATTCCATCCGGCACGACGAGGTCAGCGGAATTCAGGATGCGCTTAAAGCTGTCATCGTGCTGCGCTTCGGTGATGCCGTGCATGCCGGTAACGGCGATGTAGTGGCCCTGTCCGCGTTCGCGAATCCATTCTTCCATTTGAGCGATCGTGTCAGGGATCTGGACGGCATCTACGCGAACACCGAGCACATGAAACGAGCGTCGCTTCGTTTTCTCAGGCGTTGTGAGCATGTAGCCGTCCTCTAACGCCACAGGCAACGAGGCTGTTCCCGATGATCGGAAAGCCTGTGGCGAATACTTCGGCTTCCGGGAAGAGCAGGCGCATCTGGGCTGCCGATAGCAGATTTATCTGTTCATACTCTCGAACGTAGCCTGGAGAATAGCGCGCGACCCGACGCTGAACACTAACAGGAAGGAACTGGTAGCACGGCAGGAGAGTGTGCGGCTCTAGCGGGAAATACCGATTCGGCGTAGTGACGAAGTAACCGCAGGAAGCCACGCGACGAATCTCCTGTGCAAAGTGTTCCTGGTCGGCCCAGTCGCCAACATGCTCGATTACAGCATTTGAGAAAACCCAGTCGAATGACTTGTCGGCAAAAGGTAGTTGGCGGCCGTCCGCTAGAATCTTCGAAACTCGATGGCCGTCTAACCCATCGAATGAGGATTCGATATTGGCAATGACCACTTTCGAGAACTGCGAGTAGAGTTGAAGGAATTCGCCATCGATCCCGGCCGACCCGCCGACATCTAGCAACGTGAGTCCCTCACCCGAGAGATGCTGTCGGAAGAGTTCCACCTTCTGAGATCGCAGCCGGACGTGAATCGGTTTGGCAAGCTCGAGTGCCCACCGCCGAAGTGCCTTGCTCATTCCGCCTCGTCTCTGACACGATAGCGCCGCGCGATCCAGTAAGGCATTTCGCGGTGCCGTAATATTGCAGTCCTTCATCAACCCCAGGCGTTTATGGATGAACCGCGCTACTGCCGTTCTTTCAGAAGTCCAACGCGCGTGTTCACGCACTTCGAGTCCGTTTGGAACCCGGCTCATGGTTCCCATTCATACTCGGGAATTATGCGACAGGCGTTCGGGCTTCACACGAACATAGAACAGAGCGGCCCCCAGCCCGAAGAGATACCAGACCTCGGTTGGGTAACGCATCGGCTCGGTGGTTACACTAAGGATCATCACGCCCACGAGCGCCGGCAACATGATCCGTGCCAGTTCGCGGGCAAACGAGTTGGTCGACCGCAGCAGCTGAAGCGCCCGGCGCCAAAAGGCCACCAGAATCGATAGGTATAACAACAAGCCAACCAGCCCGTAGGCGTGAAGAATGCGAATGTAGTCGTTGTGAGCCTCATCAGGGCTCAGCGGATTATCGGCAGGATCCTCCCACAAGACGCTGGGAATAACTGAGCCTCCAAGACCCATAACCCAGTGAAATGGTCCGCTCGAAACGTAAGAGTCCATATACAGATACCATTGCATACCTCGCCCCCTGAGGAATTCGCCGGAAGAATTTGCATCCGTTTCCGTCCCAAACACCTGTGCTGGTGCATACAGCACCTGGAGGAAATTGAAGGACAAGATCGCACTAATAACGATGACCAAGAGAAAGATCCGTATGCCATTGCGGCGGCCACTCAAGTACAACCAAAGGAAAACCTCCGTCACGATCGTGACGTATCCAACCCTGTGGTATGTGAAAGCTAGGACCACCGACATGCTGGCTACTAGAAACCACGCGAATTGGCGCACAGCAGAAGTCTGGCTCTTTCTGTTTGCGACGTATAATGCTAAAGGGAAAAGAAAGACAAATAGATATACCAAGCTTACAGGACTCTGATATCCCCCACTGATCCGTCCGATTCTCACTCCGTCGATCCAGTCCCAATACGTGTAGGGCAGCGCCCCTGCCAATTGAAGGAATGAGAGCACGACGGGGACCGAGCAGACCAGGAGTAGGCGTTTGGCGAAGTAGTCAAACCGGCGGGGTTCAGCAAGCAAAGGCCCGGCCGTATAGAAAAATGCTACACCAGAGAGCAACCGCAACAATTCGTTGACACCCCAAGAAGAAGGTGAAAACAGAACGGAAAGCGCAGCACAACCAAGAAATAGTGAGACCCGCCGCGGTAGGCGCCGCCACGAATTACTGTTCAGAACGGCAATCCCGTTCAAGCCAAACGCAAGAAGGGCAACGAAGGTCTGGACGTTTACTTCCTGCTCGGCGAAGCTGAAAAATCTCCATTGCCAAGTCAGATCCCAGAGTGGCTTCGTCATTAGAAAGAAGATGATCCAGCCACTTGTAGAGACCACCCAATGTCCCAATATCTCCGTCATCGCGACGGCGCCGAAAGCCGTTGCACCGACAGCATCCTCAGCAATACTGTTGACGCGGCTAAGCAGCCCAACCCCACGCCCATTCCGGTTAAGCAAATTGTATGAGGCGCTCATCTTAGCGAACCAACTGCTCTTTCCACGGTTAACTCAATGCAAGTGCGCACGATTGCCACAGCATGTTCATATGAATCGGACCTCTTTCGTCCCGCCTCATTCTCCTGTGGCTCCTGCATCGTGATCGCGCTGCGGCTACGCACGCCGCGCGACCACCCAGTAGGCCAGCGCTAACCCATACATGGCACGCGACGGTAGATGCTGCATCAAGGAGAACCATGGCCGAGCTCGAACGATGCGCGGCTCGAAGTAAATTCTCAACATCTTGTAGCCCGTCTTCCGAAGCAAAATATCGATGTTTTCGAGACTAAAGCTGTAGAGATGTCCCGGGTGATGGTAAAAATACTTCTGTCCACGCACCCAATTCACCAAACTCGTTTCTATCGGTAGCCCCAAGACCAACAAGCCTTCCGGTCGAAGAATGCGGCAGCATTGACGCAGGAGGTTTATTGGTGCGTCGACGTGTTCGAGAATGTGCGAACAAAGGATGGCCGGAAAACTCGCAGGCGGGATCGGCAGGTCCCCGTTTAGATCTGCTCCGATGACATGAAGACCGAGCCGATTGCAGTGTTCGAGGTTAGGCCGCGAGACGTCTACGCCGACCGAACCTGGAGCAAATTGACGGAGATAAGTTCCTTTTGCGCACCCTAGATCCAGGACCGGAACGTCGCCGAACCAAGGTCGGACTAGACGGAAGGAAGACAACGGTTCTTCCGCCGCCGGCAAATTCAAGTACGGCCGCGTAGTCTCATTCGAAACAACCTGGTCAATTTCTGCGCATGTTGTTACTGACTTCAAGGCGCCCCTCCGTAGTGGAACTCGTTTCGGTTCTATGCATCGATCATCCCCCATTTCAGGTAGCTGATCAGGACTGCAATGGACAGCACGGCCACACTACAGACAGCGCTCGCTGCGGCGCCTCTCAGTCCCCAGCGCGGGATCAGTGCAAACGAGAGGCCGAGCGCCGTGGCGGAAGATAGGATGTAGGCAAGGAGTTCAAAATGAGACTTCCGGAATATTCGCAGAGCCAGCGAAAAACTGCCCGAGAGTGCAGTGAATACAGGCACGAGACCGAGTACCGGCATCAACCACGCGAAGGCTGCGTACTTGCCGCCGAACATCCACCTCTCCAGCGGCCCTGAGAACAGGTACAAGAAGAGGACAAACAAGGTCGCCAGAGTTACAAGGAGGCCAGCGGCTATCGCCGCCTTCTTGCGTAGCAGACTCAGATTTCCATTCCCCAGGTCCATGGAAAGGCTGGGTAAAACTATAAGCAGCGTTGCGGTGATCAACTGGGTCATAGCAAGCGAGGGGAGTTGCATGGCCCGAAGAATCCCGGCCGCACCCAGGCCCAAAAAGCCGGCGGCGAGGAAAGCCTGTACTTGCATAGTGACCCAGGATAAGGCAGTCGTGAGTGTGAGCCAGCGACTATAGCCCCAGTTTTCCTTCAGGAGTGGCTTGGTCCGGAAAGAGGCTCGCTGCGAAATCGACTCGTAGGACACGCCGACGCGGTTCAGAATAAACAGGGACACCACCAAACTGACACAAGCCATCCACAAAAACGCCGTGGTGCCATTGAGCCATCCGATCTCATGGAGTTCGAATGCTCCTCCGAGAAGCAAAACAAAATAGGGGGCACTTCCTTGCACCGCTAGTAGCGGCTTCTGAACTGTGTAGCACATCCTACGGGCCAGAAGCAGTAACAGAAGAAACGGCACGCTGATTCCACCTGCCAACACGACCCCTACGAGGGAATCTTGGAAATTCCTTACAATCAATATTCCACCGACGAAGAGAATGACCCCAGACAGGAAACTACTTAACACAATGTGAAGTCTTAATTGCGCGCTAAAGTACTCTATGAACCGTTGAGGGTAGTTGGAAGGCCCAATCACGGTCATTGGCTCGATCACAAGGACATTGTGAAATCCGGACAGAAACAAGAACGCTGAGAAAGCGAGGGCGAAAGCTCCGTACGCGTCCTGTGTAAGCCACCGGGCCAAAATGACATTCAAGACAAAACTGCTTCCAGACGTGAGCACTTGATCAGACAAGGAGAAGATTGATCGCGTTCCCCATGTCTTGAGCCTTTGAGGAGTTATTTCTGAGATTGAAAATGTGGCCATTGTCCTTGACAAGTATTCAGGTCGCGATCCTGCGCTCTGCAATCGGCGCAGTTCTGCTCGTCAGCTTCCCTCACCGAGGATTACAACCCGAACCGTTCGCAACAGAACGGACAGATCGAGTCGGAGACTCCACGTTTCTATGTAGCGAATGTCAAGCTCCATGCTGGTCTGAAAGGACGGATCTTGGCGTGCGGTCACCTGCCACAAACCCGTAATGCCGGGTTTCACCTCAAGCCGGCGGAGGTCGTCTAGGCTGTACTGTCCGTAATCGTCGAGCGGATGGGGGCGGGGACCAACGAGGCTCATATCCCCCTTGAGCACATTCCAGAGCTGTGGCAACTCGTCAAGACTATACTTGCGTAGGAACCTCCCTGAGCGCGTCACACGGGGGTCGTCGGCAATTTTGAAAAACGCGCCTTCCCGTTCATTTCGGTGGCGCAGTGAATCCTTCAGCGCGTCCGCGTTCGCAACCATTGTTCGCAGCTTGTAACAGGTGAACACACGTCCTTTCTTCCCGGCGCGCTGGGACCCGTAGAAGACGGGACCGGGTGAATCGAGTTTCACCCATACACCCAGGACCGCGAAAAAAGGAGTGCATACAGCCAGTCCGATCGCGGAAAACGTAATGTCAAGCATTCGCTTGAAGAAAAGGCCAAGCGTGGGAATCGGCCTCCAACATAGGTCCATGACTGGAAAATCGCCAATGTGGCGAACTGGAACGTTCCAGGCAAGGCCATCGTAAAGATCGGGGACGACCTTTACGGCCAGCCGATTTTGCCGGGCTTCGACGACAATGCGCTTCACAAGCTCTCGTTCCGATGGAATTGTGACGAAGACCTCGTCCACAAACTCCGCCCGAGCCACCCGGGTCAGGTCCTCGATCTTTCCGAGCAGTCGCGGGTCGTCCGAATGATTCCCGTCGAGGAAACCTGTGAATCGGTAACCTAGAAATTTGTTCTCGTCGAGTTGTTGGGCCAGCGCCTGTCCGACTCTACCGGCGCCGATGATCACTGCGTTTCGTGCTCCGATCCCCTGCGTCACCCGGTGGATTACAATCTTGCGTTTCGCGTAGCGCCAGGCGGCAAGAGTGATTGCGTTGAGCAGAAAACCCGCCGCCACAACGAGGCGTGAAACAATCTTGACGCCGGAGAGATAAATGAAGGCCGACAGTACCAAGGTGGCGAAGAAGACTGCTTTAACGACTGCAAGAGACTCTTCCTGTGCAGAACGTGTGCGGGGTGTCCGATAAAGATCCTGCCACTGGCAGAAGAGCAATATCAGAGCAACGTACAGAAGAAGAAATGCACCGTAGCGCGAAAGAGGCTGCTGTGTGGTCACCGCCCAGTGACCAGAGGAGAAAAAGCGGTGCAGATCCGTCGGAGAGAATCGAAGAAAAAATGCAAACGTGCAATTGACGGCAATGCAAGCGATATCGATTAGAGCGTAAGCAACTTGAACCCACAGCCCCCCGACAAAATGCGACTCGGGTCGACTCCCCGCGCCCCGTCTTGCCGGTGGGGTCGGGTTCATCCGGTCCGCACCAACATTCCTCCCGGCTGCACCCGTTCCAGGATCGAGTATTGACTGCGGTGCGCGCCCAACTCCAGCACTCATCGAGAACGGCAGCCAGACCCAAGCGGATTGTGGTTGGGGATTCATCAGTCGGCCGTGGCAACCTCATTGGCGAGTTCTGTCGGCTTCGGTGTCCTCTCTGTCAGCATCTGGTCGAGAATCGCCGCCACTTGCTCGCGCTTCTTCGTTCGAAAATGCCAGTCGCTGGTTCGATGGAGACCCTCCACGAACTTCATCTTGGGCTCCCAGCCAAGTAGTCGGCGCGCCAAGCTGTTGTCCGCGACTCTGTTCAATGGTCCTGTGGGCATTTCCGGGTGCAGCTCGATCTTTGCCTTGTGTTTGGTGTATCGCATCACGTCGTTGACGGCGTCGATCACACGCGTGCGTTCCATGGTGCCAAGATTCACTGGAGTCCCGTCCTCAATGACTTCGACTGCCCGGATGGTTCCGGAAACAATATCCAGGACATAGGTTCAGTTGCGAATCTGCTCGCCGTTTCCCCACACTACGAATGGATCCTGCTTGATGAATGCTCTAGCGATCATGGCGATCACGGCATGGTTCTCGTGCCCGCGTTCGCCATAGACCGTAAAGTAACGGCACGACGCCGACTTCATTCCGTGCTCGCGGTAATAGGCCTGCAGAGTCATCTCCGCCATCAATTTGGCCCAGCCGTACATGTTGTCCGCGTCGTACGGCGGACCTGCCTTGTGTTCAGTCAAATACAAAATCTGCTTCGGATCAGTCTGCATAAAGTTGGCGTACACGCAGCCGGAAGATGCATACACGACTTTTCCGATCCCAACCCGCTGACAGGCACGAAAGAACAGTCCGTCCAGGATCAGGTTCGTGGAACACGCCACTTGATGAAGATCCACGTATCCCCGGCCTCCGTGATCCGCAGCCAGATGAAACGCCACGTCGACGCCTTTGACGGATTTTTCGGCAATACCCGGTTCGAGCAGGTCGGCTTCGAGAAAATCAACCGAGCCCGCCTGGATGTGGTGCTGGATGTTCTCGAGCTTTCCGCTGCTAAGGTTGTCGACAACCCGCACCTTGGCACCACGCTCCACCAAAGCGTCCACGAGCGCCGATCCAATGAAGGACGCGCCCCCGGTGACCAGTGCACGCGAGTTCTTCCAATTCATTACGCGATCTCCTTTGAAATTATTCTTTTGAAGGCAAGGCTGAATCTTCGCCCCCTGCTGCTTCTTCCGGATCACTCGATTCGGCGGTCTCGGAAGCCGAATTGCGCCTTCCACGCAAGCGCTTCCAGAACATCCCCTTCTCCACGCCGATGGCGGACCCATTCGACGAAGACGACGGAATGTGCGACCGAATCGTTTGGAACACTTCCTGAGCGAAGACCTTGCCGGGATCGTGCGGATCGATCTCTGCCCAGGTTGACCCGCCGAGCATCCAACCCATGCCTGCAAGGAAACAAAAGACCGTGCCGCCGAGGATGATCCATAGCCGGTGCGGAGAGGATTTTTTCTCCGGCACTTCCGCCGGATCGAGAACCTTAACACTGGGAGTTTCTTTCGCTTCCTCAACCTTCGCGAGTTCGTATTCCTGTGTCAGCGTCTCGAAAATGGCCTCTTGGATTTTTGTGCGCCGATAAAGATCAGCGTAGTTGACGCCAAGAAGGGGCAGTTTTCGGATTGATGGATACATGGACTGATCGGCCGGATCGCCTGTGGGGGTGTCGGTGTCGGATTTTCCGCCGAGCCTCTGTAGCTGCCGCCGGAGTTCATCCACTCTTGCCTGTGTTGCTCGAACCCGCACGTTGTTATCCGTATACATTTGCCGCAGGCTCTCCAGTTCTGTCTGCGCGCCGATCAATTGACCCTCAAGAGTGGCGGCGGCCTCGATCATTGCTTTTCCCTGTGCGGGAATATCAATGGCCGTGTTCTTGCTGGCAAATTCACTAAAGTCCTTCTCGGCAGATTCCAGGTCTTGCTTGACTTGGCTCAACCGGCCCTCGAGGAACACTCGCTCCCGGTGTGCGGACGATGTATTTAGCTGAGTGACGACGCGGTTCAGTTCTTCCACATACTCACCAGCCATTGCAGCCGCCCGCTGAGGGTTCGTGTCGATAACCCTCACACTTATGATTCCGCTCTTTCGGTCCTCCTCAATCTCCGTATTGGCTTGCAGGTCGGCCCGCGCATCTTCCCAGCGCCGGTCGCGATAGACTTTTCTGAGGTCGAACTTTGCGATGAGATCGTCCTGCACTGTTTGGCTCTGTAGAATTCCGATAAAGAGCGCACCCGAACCCTTCAAACCGAGTACGTCGCCGGCGATCTCTCCGAGGCCGAGCTCTCCCGGTGCCATCCTACCTGCCAGCGCCGCGAGCATTCCCATGCCACCGGAATTTTGATCCGGCGGCATCAGTCGCGTGGTCGACTTGTACCGATTCGGAACCAGAAAGGCGATAAGGGCAAAGGACAACATGCCCAGGCCCGTCGCTTGGGCAAGCAACCGCCGGCGTCCCCACAACAGACGCAGCCTTGCGAGGCTCCGTTCGCGCGCGGCTCTTTCTGCGGCTGGGTCGATGATTTCACGAGAGCGGTCGAATTCATCGACCAGCACATCGCGCGACCCCAAGGCTCCTTTGTCTGCCATTACGGGAGCCTCTCCGCACGATTCCCGCATTGAAGGCTATCGGGCATTTTCATTCTCTATCTCTGGAGAGAACCCAACTTCCGAAATCGCGACGACATCGCGTTGCTGTCTTTCGAACGAAACGGCACATTCCGAGATGTGTTCGTGCTGCAGCCGCTCTTGATATGGGCGTCGGACTTCACATAAACTCCGTTTCGTGTTCTGCAGTCCTGCCAAGATCCGCCCAGAACGTGAGACTCCCTACTCATAATTTCTCCAAACCACGATGCTCAAGAAACTGTCGACCCGATTCATCTACCAACTCCAGGAATGCGGGTAAAACGTGATTTGAACGGACGACGTCCAGTTCGTTTGCGGGCTGGGCGCCAGAATCGGAGCAAGCCATTTCTCGTACTGGACGGAGCCAGACAAGCGTATATCGTTATGTAGCCACCAGGTGGCTTTTACCGAGCCATCGCTCACTCTTTCGCCGCCAGGAATGAAGGCTTTCTCCACAGTTGCCCCTCGATATGCAAATTGGAGGTTATTTCGGGAACTGAACCAGTACGTGGTCCAAGCTTGGACTCCTATACCGTCTCTCCCGATCCAGCTTCCCAGGATGTTCGCTTTGTTGGTGTAAAGATCGTGATAAAAATAATCGTAGTAAACAAACTGTCCGTTTATACCGCTTCCTACGCCCCCGCTAAAGGTGTTGGTGTAGCCACCTTCCACTCGAAAGTCCATTCTGGGCACGCGAGGTATGCGAGGCATGTAAATGCCCGAACTCCAGGCGGCTCGGGGAGGATTAGCAAGCGGCGTTACGTCATCGGCCGCGAACGAATCGGCATACACCGTCAGCCAGTTGCGCACATACGGAACTTTGTACGAAAAATCAACGCCGCTTGAGCGTTTTCCCGGATTCCTCGATGCACTGTAGTTTACGGAAGACGTCACACTCACGTAACTATTCCAAATTGCTCCAGCTGTCATCGCGCGCCCAACTCCCCCGAATTCAACCGTACGAGCGAAGCCGAACTCGAAATTTGTAGTCGGCTTGAAACTGATTTTTTCGCCGTGCATGAGGGGCCGCGGCGGAAATTCGTTGCCTGAGAGCTTCCCTATAAAGAAGTCCACCTTCATGGGCCCGAGCAAGCGAGACACCAACGGTACGTTGATTGGCGCAATGCGGCTCCCACGAAACATATAGATCGGCTCGGCGTTAGTGCTAAAGATCAAGGCCCCACCTTCACCGGGCCCCCACCAGAGGCTTTGCTTGCCAAATGTGAAATCCCAGCCTGCGGCATTGGCTGCTACATAGGTGTCCAAGAGCGTGAAATTGTTCACTGCTGCAAAGGGAGTCGCCGGCTGCAGGGGGTTGGCATCCGCCGCGGCAATCGCTTGACGTGCCGCCAGCGAATAGGCGGGCGCTGAAGGGGCGTGCTGGTATTCTCCGCGAACGTAGATGGTGAAGCGTCCTGCAGTGCCGTAGCCCGAAAAGCCGTCATACGTATTGAACCCTTCCTCGTATGGACGACCATAGTCGTTGATGATGGTCTGGCCGAAGTGATAGCTATCATGCAACGGCGGACCGCTGATGTCGGTCGTTCTCGCGTAAACTGACTCGAGGCGCATGGATCGCTCACGGCCTCCGCCGAGCTCATCGAGGTCGCCACTAAACTCGCTCACAAGCGTGGTGTAGAGCCGATCCGCTTCCTCCGGCACCGACGCTTCCGCGCGGATCTCATCGCCAGCCTCCTCGACCAATTGCGCGCACTCGAGGCGGGTCCACGGGCGCATCCCGAGATACTCCGAGTGGATGTAGCCGAGGGCCGCGAGTCGTTCAATTACCGGATAGATCCAGCTGTCGAGCTCAACGTACGGCGAGCCAACGCTCGTTGAGCTTCGACCGGGCCGCTCCTCGCGAGATTGCGCATATGTTTGCCACTCGCCGCCACCAAGTTCCGGGTCGTGATGACGCCGATAGACTTCCTGTCCCACGAACCAACCAATCGCGCTGCCCACCAGAACATCCGTCGGGAAATGCTGCTTTGCACTCACTCGCGATGCACTGACGGCCGATGCCAAACCATAGGCGAGCACCGATGTGAAAGGACCTGGGTACTCGTGTGCCAAAACACCCGCAATCGACCAAGCGGCCGAGGCGTGCTCGGAAGGGAACGAATCACGACCCTGCCAGAAGCTTCCTTGGTAGTTGTCCTGCAGCGGGCGTTCCCGTCCAAGCGCATACTTGAGCGCGTAGGTGGCGGCCAGGCTGTTGATGGCTGCCTCGCCGGCCAGAAATCCCGTCTCGCGCTTGTGATCGTCGTGCGTGATGCGGCCCCAAATGTAGAGTCCGCCCCCGGCGGCCACGAGCGACGCAATGCCATAGTTCGAAAAATCCCTGCTGTATTTCAAGCGGCTTGCGGAGTTCGAAAGATGTTTACTGGTCTCCGTGTCCGTGGCCAGCATTCCACCCGCTGCCATCCCCAACGGCAACAGCCAGTCGGCGTCGACAAGGCGCAGACGAGACGGGCTCGTCCAGATAGTCTCTTGATCCTCGGCAATGCTTTTTAGCAAGTGTGGCCCCAAAGAATTGTCATAGTCCGTCGAGTCAACTGGTGGATCAGCAGTCCGGCTGGAGGAATCGTCTTCAGGACTCAGCTGTTTCGGCGCCTTCTCGGTTGCCGCCTTCTGATCAGTTGACGACGTCGCGCTGGGCGGCTGTAGCTGAGCCTGCGCACGGCAGTTCGTGCTCACCCCGCCCACGGCCGTGAGTAAGCAAGAACTAAGCACGAGCCACATCCTCCATCGGGTCATTCCAGGTCCACTCTAGTAACGCAACGCGATAAACACGGTGCTCGCAATGGACGACGCCACCTGTGCCGACGTAAACAAGGTCTGCCAATTCGTCCCGCCTCCGATGGCCTTCTCTGGCACGACCACCGTGTCCCCCGGTTCGAGCGTCGCGCTCAGCGATTCTCCTCCCCACATACTCTTCGTCGAGCCGACCACCGATCCATCCGCGCGGATCACGAAAATATCCTTCTTGTTAGCCAGCGTTGTGGGTCCTCCGGACTGGCTCAGATACCACTTCGCGCTCTTGCCCGGCCGGTAGGAAACCGCCGTGGGATTGAACACCTGGCCTGTGACCATCACGTAGTCCGGCCTCTTGGGAATCACCAGCGTGTCTCCCGCTCGAACTTCGATATCTGCGGAAGTATTCTTCCAGCGGTTGATGTTCGAAGAGATGCGTATGTCGACGCGGCCAACCGGGGGATTGGCGCTGAGTTCCGTAAGAGTCGTTTGATATTGCGCGAGAGCCGCTTCCTTGGCCTGCTTCTTGTTGGGATCAGTGTCCGGCAAGAGTTCCAGATCTCTCTCGGCATCTTTGACTCGCAGGATCATCTCATTCTGCTGTCTCGCTTCTAGCTCACGTACCTGCACTCGTTGCAAGACCGCGCCGTACGGATAAGCACCGGGCTCGAAGCCGCCGGCCCGCTCCAAAACTGAGCTCAGCCGCTCACCCGGCCGAATGCCGTAAGTCCCCGGATGCTTGACCTCACCCTTAACACTGATCGAAGCGCCCAGGTCGTTCCAGCCCGGGAGCTGCCGGATCGTCAAGACGTCCCCATTGTGAAGGGGCACGTTGGCCTTCGGATCACCGCTCAATGCTGCAGCAATCTCGATCGGATCATGTTCTCCGCTCAGTTTCGCTTCGCCTCCCCATTGGTAACGCGTTAAATCTCCAACTTGTGTGTCGGCGCTGGGCTTGAGTCCCCCTCCGACCCGAATCAGATCGGCGACCGTCATGTTCGTCGTCAGTGGGTAGCGGCCCGGCTTTCCGACTTCGCCTTGAACGTAGACGGTCGCGGGTTGTTCGGCGTCCGGATTTCGATGAATTAGGACGCGATCCCGCGGAGCGAGAGGAATGTTCTCTGTCGGATCGCCCGCCAGAGCCTGGCTTAGACTGACACTGAAGATCTTTAGCTTGCCATCCGCTAAATACCGAAACACCTGCGCGTCTCCGGTCTGGGCATCTGGAGAGAGTCCTCCAGCCAAGTGAACCGCATCGCTTAAGTGGATCTGGCCCGAAGTCCGGAAAGTTCCTGGTCCGCGCACGTCACCCAGCACCGAGACGGTCGGCGGATTCTCGAAGTCGTAACGGCCGAAGATTCGAACGGTGTCCATCGGATGGAGAAGCAGTGCATGCGAGGGGTCAGCAAGCGCCTCCGCCAGATCGAACCCCTCCACACTCGGGTGAAAATCCGGCGCGTTTAGGCGGATGATTTCCGCATATTGCGTCGCCGGCTCCGGCAACAGGTCCTTATAGGATGAGATCACGTCGGTCACGTGCATGTCCGCACGATAGGAATACCGGCCCGGCCGAAGGACATGACCTTCGAGATACACCGCGTTCTGGTTATATGGCGCGATGGGAAACAGCCGGATTCGGTCCCCGTCGTGAATCTCGAACGACGAGAGCTTCTGCGTCACCTCGGAAGAATCTGCTCCGTCGGGGATATCGAGGCTCATCATCGTCCGCTGTCCGTGAGCCACCATTCGTTGAACTTCGATGTGTTGGAGGGCGGCCGTAGGAAGAAGCCCACCTGCGAGATTGAGAACGCTGTCCAGATCGTTCTCGTCCTTCAGCTCATAAATCGCCGGACGGCGAACCATTCCTTCTACCGTCACTTGTGGCCCGATCGGCGGCACCAGAACCGTATCGCCATTGTCGAGTCGCTCTATGTCCCCCTTCACACCGTGGAGGAGCAGGTCGTAGAGGTCCACGACCTGTACTAACTGATTGCCTCGATAGTGCTTCACAATCCGAAGTGATCCCCGGGGTGTCGGCCCGTCGGCTTCAAACAGCGCATTCAGCGGAGTTGAAAGTGAACTGATGTCATAGGCGCCGGGATTCGCGACGTCGCCGACCACGTAGACTCGAATGGTCCGCAAGCGGGAGAGGGATACATCCGCGGAAACATCGCGGAACTGACTTCGCAGGACCTGCTGCAAATTCTGCTGCACATCCGCGAGACTCTTGCCGCTCACCAGGACCGGCCCCACCTCGGGCAGACTCTCACGACCCTCTCGATCCACCGTGCGATAGAGTCGCTGAGAAACGCCGCCCCACAAGTCGATGGATAGCCCGTCTCCCGGTCCCACGACGTAGTCAGGCCCCGCCGGCAAATCCATCGGAATCAACTGTGCGTCGCGCGTCCCGTTGTCGAAGATGTCCATCCCGAAGCGCGTGGGCGTACTCGGATGTGGTGCTGCCTGCAAGTACATGTCATAGAGCGAAGGAATGTCGCCGTAGGGGTCCGGAGCGCGCGTCATTTCCACCGGCTGGAGAAGCGCTTGACTCCGGTAGCGCTGCGACCGCATCGGCGTAGGCGTCGAGATACCGGGAGTCAAGGATGGGTTCGCTTCGCTGTCGTTAATTTGATTTCCTTCCGAACGAAAGGCGTTCGCCCCAGCTGCGGGCGAGCCGTTCGTCAGCAGATTCTGGATGGAATCGCGGTCTTCGGAATTCTCTGGCGCAAACAGCGAGGCGAATTGTCCATTCGAGGCACTCGCACCCGGCTGCGGCGTGAGCGGTCCGAACGGGTTCACGCCGAGGCTGTTCAAAGAATTTCCCGAGTCGTAGGCCGTCCCAACGAGAGACTGGGTAGGGACTCCGGAAAATTGGTCGCCGTTCTGCATGAGCTGCGCCTGCTCGAGCGGGCCTCCGTTTCCTTGTGGAAGATTCGGTGGAGGCAGCTCATTGGGACTCGTTTTGGAGGGCGGCATTCCCGGCTGAGACTGCCCCCCGGGGCCCTGCGCCGGAGATGGACGCATCGGCGGGGCGTAACAATTCTTGTCGAGTTGTGGGTCGCAAACGCTTGTTTCTTCAAAGTTCCGAGAAGCCCGCTGCCGGGCAGCCGCCAGTTCTTGCTCTTGGTCTTGTGCAAGCCATTTGACGCGCTCCTGAACTAGCAATTCTTGTTCCTTACCGATCTGGGAATCTGGATTCACTTTCGGAACCAAGTAGCCGTAGTGCTGAAGCAGCAATGTCGCGACGGAACGAAACCGCACATCCGATTCCAGCCGGTCGAAGATGGCGTCGTTCGTCAGATCCGATTCACTGATGATCTGTCCGTGATCGGTCGCGTCCTTCGCGACCCAGCGCTTCAACTCCACGATCAGTCCAGCGTCTTTCACCAGCGCCGCCTTGATATCGGCAGCAGACGCCGCGACGAGACTCATGTTTTCTTGACCCAATTCGGACGAAGACACCGAAGTCGGCTGTCGATCCTGCGCTCGGACCACGGCGCTGCATAGGAAAATAAGCATCAGAATCGAGCCGACGCAGAGCGCGCTCTTCCCGGCCATTGGAAGGGGCCTTGTTTGCGCTCTCGTTCTTTCCCGCCTCATTGAACTCTCCCGGCAGGCTGAATCTTGCCGCGCAATGCATTCAGCACGCCCGACTCGGATGCCTCGATCTGATTTGACTGAACTCGGAGTGAAGCCCAATAAAAGACGGTGCTGTTTCGGTCGGGGGCGATCGCGATGACCTTGAGCTGTGGGTGACTTTGCAGAATCGATTGGCAGAAGTCGGGCAGCCGATCGTGTCCGTCGAGCGCTACGATCAGAAAATCTGGCTGCGCATCGTCGACCGCGCCCGCGATTTCGGATTCCTCTTCGATCTCAGCCACGATTTCAATGTCCGATTGATCGGAAATAGTGGCCATGACGAGTTCGCGTATCAATCGCGGGCGGTTAGCGACCAAGACCCGGATGGGCTTCATAGAATCCTCCCCTTGAGCACGACTATCCGAAAAAAGATGCCGCAGCGAAAGGTTCAATTTGGTTTTAAGGAATGAGGCGAGGACTTGGTTACCCGGTGAGTTAAAATAATGAATCTCGTACCGTGTTTTTTCGAGTACCGCCGTACCTAATCCGCGTACCCAGTGCTCTTGGTACTTGAGCCGAATGCGCGAATCTGGCAGGCTTCGGACACACTTAGGCGATCCGACACACCCATCTTGCGTAGGATCCGATGGACGTGATTCTTCACGGTCTGTTCCGACAAGCCCAAATGATTGGCGATTTCTTTATTCCTTAACCCGCGACCTATCAGAGGAATGAGCTGCTGTTCCCGGCAAGTGAGCCCCCATTGTGCATGCTTCCGGCTATTGGGCAACTCTTCAGCCTGCGTTGCGACTAAGTCGAAGAGAAGCCGAGTGTACCGAGGCGGACATGCAGCCTCTCCCTCTGCCACCGTGCGGATTGCCGACAGAACATCGACCGCCGATGCGTCCTGTAGAACATATCCCAGCGCGCCGCGGCGGATCGCCGTCACGAAGCGGTCCTGGTCATCCTCCATGGCAATCAGGACACATTTAATCACGCGGATATGGGTGCCAGTTTCGGAAAACAACGGCGGATCCTCGAGAAGAAACTCCAGTGAATCGAGGACAAGTACGTCGGCGCGTGAGTCAACGATCTCGGCACGGGATGTGGAATCCATCGCTTGCATCTCGACGCTCTCAAAGTCAGTCTTCTTGGCTAAGATGCGCGCGATTGATTCCCTCAACAGCCGATTGCAGCAGGCTACGAGAACCTTCGTCCCACTTTCCACGAAGCAACCCCTCAGTACTACTCCGCGTGATCTGTGACGCTTCGTCCTCCAAAGATTGATCGCTAATATACCAAACAAACGTATCGATGCAAGTAGTTAATCCCTTGCTTATAGCGACCGTTAACAAGTTTTCACAGATGAACGTGTCTATGGGCGATAGTGTCCGGAGTTTTTCGCACATTGGTTGAAGCACCGGCCTGGTGGTGCTCCCCCCGAGGGGGAGCCGAAAGTTTTTGCGCGGGCGTTCATTCGATGGGACGAACGCGAACAGCAACCCACAAATGAAACTTCCGTGGCAAAGCACGACGCCGGGAAACCCACGGCCCGGGGAGACCCGCTATACGTACGACAAGTTCTGTCCGCCGGAGATCGCGGACGGAAAGGTCCTCCTGGCAACATACGATGGGCGTGTGATTATCTACGCGCACTGAGACAAAGACCATTCAGACCGACGATGCTCTCCGGCACCCCGGCGGAAGATGATCCCACTCGAGTGTTTGTTCTGTAGTCGCGTGTGGCCTCTTTTGAAACCGGATGCGCCGTGAGCGATCGGGCTTGTCCAAAGAGGGAGCGAGTCGCATTTGCGAAGCGATCCTGCAGGCGAATGGCGGTGTGGATGTCGCTGCGGTCAGGCATACTCGCGTTTTCCCTGACACATTCATGGCCAGTTCAGCAGTCGCCGGTCTGGAGCCTCTCTGCGTGTGGGGCCGACGGACCTAGCGGACGATGTCAGAAACTCTATTCAGGTACCCAGCGCCTAACGATGCCTTCGAAATTCTGCGCCTTCAGCTCATTCTTCACCCGAACCGCGGAGGACATGTCGGGGTATGGACCCACAGCAACTCTATAGAATGGGTCGGTGGTGCGTCTGAACACAATCACTGGAAAACCCCTTTGCTTCAGGGAATTCGATAGCGCATCCGCATTGCGTTCCTGTTTCATCGCCCCCACTTGGAGCACAAAACCAGGAGCGTCCAACGAATTTGAAATTGGCGGAGGCGAGACGGTTTCTACCGACGCGTTCGCCGATGTGTTCGGCACATCGAGTCGCGTTGGAGGCATTGCGGCAACGGCGTTCGCTCGGTTCCCGTTCTCAACTGACTTGTAATAGTAGTGTCTAGCCCCCAGCCCACACAAAAACATCACGCCCACCAAAACCCCAATCGCGAGGGCCGGTTTGCTTGGATGGTTTGAGCGCTCGGCCCCTTTTCGAAGTGCGTAGATGAATTGGGATACAAGACTGGGCCGGTTGATTCTGTAATCGGCGCCGTACGGCGGCGCAGGGGGCAGTCTGGTTGCCATCCAGTTTCTCAGCTGCAGCCGACACTGGTCCGACAAACCGATGAAACGCACGCCCGTCAGGCTTCCTGATTTACTTGCCCAAGCGATTTCTCCTTGAGTTTTTATCGAATCGAAGTCTCCAGGAAGGTGAAACTCTATTTGAATACCTCCCTTGCCGCTCGGTGGTACACGACCATAAATCGAGAGCCCTCCTTCGCTTAGATCGAATACGAGGTTGCTCTTTGATTTTCCCACTGACGCAACAACAGGCGGCCTGATCAGGACCCTTCGCAGACTCTGCCTGCGATTAACCATACATGCCAACCTCCCTTGGAGTTTTAGTGTACTCCCGACCCAGCGCTCCCGCCGATCGAAAGCGAAGAGGACATCGCGATCGTTTTCCGACTCACGAATCGGGCAGCCCCTTCAGATTAGACACTCGCCTGTCGGAACTTGCCAGTCTGAACGCGATACGTCGAGTCATTAGTCTCGTTTTCTTTTGCCGTTGCACCGCGCACCTCACCTGTAGCAGATTCATCCTGCATGAACATTCCTCTCGAGGGCGCCCGCGCGCGATGGTCGTTCTTGGTTGGAATTCTTCTGATCGCCGGCAGTCTAGCTTTTGTAGCAGGCAAGGTTTGGCTGGCTGCACACTGGGACGCCTCTTGGGATCCCGACCGTTTGTTGCGTGCTGCTAACCTGGAGCCGACCAACGCTGAATATTGGTACCGCTTGGGTTTGTACGAGAAGTGGAACTTCGAGCGGCGCGATCTTCTTCGAGCCGTCGGCTACTACCAACGGGCTACGGAAGCAAATCCCCGATCCGATATATATTGGATGGATTTAGCGGATGCTTATGAGGCCGTTGGTCAGCCGGCGCGCGCTTTGGAAGCATTCAAGAGGGCTCAGTCCGTTCATCCGATCTCCTCTGACGTGGCATGGCGGTACGGCAATTACCTCCTCCGACGAAAGGATAATTCCGAGGCTTTCGCCGAAATACGCCGCGCCTTAGTGACCGATCCCGATCTTACCGTCGAAGCTGTTTCCGAATGTTCCAAGGCCAGTAACGATCTTCCCAGGGTTCTGACCGAAGTTTTGCCCAACCAGAACGCGTACTATCTAATAGCTTTGGACTACTTCCTCACCCAGAATCAGACTGACGCCGCGCTCACCGTGTGGGATCGATTGCTGGGCTTGAAACAAACCGTCCAAATGACGCAGGTTGTGCCCCTTATAAACGGACTGATCCGTCAGGAGCGCGTGGAGGACGCCCTGCGGGTCTGGCGGCAGGCGCTGGGAGCAACCAGTTGGCCACAGGATGAAGGCGGCAACTCTTCGCTTGTTTTCAACGGCGGATTTGAGCACGACCTGTTGAACGGGGCTTTTGATTGGCGGGAGGATCCTGTCTCGGGTGCTGCATTCAGCTCCGACAGCGATGTGGTTCACACGGGGAGGCGCGCGCTCCGAATCACATTCGATGGCAGTGCGAATCTGGATTTTCAAAATCTGTGGCAATTCTCTCCCGTCGAGCCGCGTCACCGTTACCGTTTCGCAGCCTACTTGCGCCTTGAGGGAATCTCAACGGATAGCGGTATCCGGTTTGCAATCGATGACGCGTTCCACCCCGCTGCACTTCAGATTCTTAGCCCGGATCTAGTCGGGAGTCATCCCTGGTCGCTCGTCGAAGCGGACTTGGTAACTGGCCCAGAGACGCATTTGCTGACCATCGCTCTCCGGCGGGTCCCTAGCTGGAAGTTTGATAACAAGCTTCGTGGGACTGTTTGGGTGGACGATGTGTCCCTGGTTCCGGTTCCCGGAGATCCAAAGGAAAGCCCTCGATGACACCGATTCGGGTGGGGATCTGCAGTTTGGTGGCTTTCTCTGTTCTGGCACACGGGGCGGTGGAGCTCTGGTCGGCAACCATCTTGGAGATTGGGGCGGCTTCACTCTTTCTCCTATGGGGCATTCTGGCAACTTACCGGCAGCAGGTAGAAATTCGCTGGAACTGGCTCTATTTGCCCTTGCTAAGTTTCGGAGGATTCGTGCTGGTGCAACGTCTCGTCGGACTCTCCGTCTATCCTTACGCGACCAAGATCGAGTTGCTTAAGGCGGGAGCCTATCTTCTGCTTTTTTTCCTCACAGTTGAATCATTTCAGACCGTGGAGGAGTGGAAGTCTTTTGTCTGGTTCTTGGTGACCCTCGGATTTCTTGTGTCGCTTCTCGCCGTCGTCCAGTACTTCACCTACAACGGAAAGCTTTACTGGTTTCGAGTGCTTCCCCAAGGGGTAGTGCCCTTTGGTCCGTTCGTAAACCACAATCATTTTGCCGGGTTTGTGGAGCTGATCAGTCCTCTCGGATTGGCTATGCTTTTGAATGGCGCAGTGCGGCGCGACAAGCTGCCCCTACTCATCTTGCTCAGCGTCCTTCCCATCGGAGCGCTGGCCCTTTCGGCCTCACGGGGTGGGATCACCAGTTTTCTTTTTGAATTTGTGCTGTTGATATTTCTGATCCGCAAGAGGGGGGAACGAAGGAGGCAACTATTGATGGCCGGCGGTCTCGCCCTGGTGGCGGGATTTCTCGCCCTTTGGCTAGGATTGGGGTGGACCGTGGAGCGCTTTGAGCGTTTGACCCGCGGAGACATTTCTCGCGACCGACGGGTGTCAATATATAGGGACACCTGGCGGATCGTTCACGACCATCCGTGGACAGGCACCGGGCTTGGAACTTTGGAGACCGTCTTCCCCCGCTACGAGAGTTATTATGACGGCCTCGTTGTCGACCATGCCCACAACGACTATCTGGAATTGCTGGCCGATACTGGCTTGATCGGCGGGGCGTGCATGCTTGGTTTCGTCGCGCTTTTAGCACGGCGTGGGTTGTCCAATCTCCGTGCGGCCGACAATCCTGTTTGTCGATCCTTCTATTCCGGGTCTGTGGTCGCGTGTGCCGGGCTGCTGCTACACAGCATGGTGGATTTCAACTTGCACATCCCCTCCAACGCCCTGCTGTTTCTTCTTCTCGCCGCCATGGCCACCTCCGACATTGCGGAGCCGCGCCAGAGTTATCCACAGGCTTCGCTTTGCTCGTAGGATTTTCTGCTTGACCCCAGCGTAGCGGGACAATATTATGCCGGGCTCGCTCTGCTGAATCATAGGCTAACCGATTTGTCCTTAGGTGGGTATACGTGTCAGCGAGGCTGAAGGTCTTTATCGTTTCCGAGAACCGCTTGCTGCGCGACACGCTCGCCCGCATCTTCGAACAGGAGCAAGATCTCGCTGTCGTCGGAGCGGCTCGACTGTGTCGGGAGGCGACCGAAGAGATATCGAGCACTCGTCCGGACGTGTTGCTTCTGAATCCGCCTGCACTTGCAATGCCGGATCTCAATGATCTCCCAAGGATTCGCCGAAGGGCGCCGCGGTTGAGGATCGTGGCGTTTGGTATGGAGGAAAGTGAGGAGGCGTTTCTTGCAGCCGTGCGTGCCGGCGTGGTTGGTTACGTCTTGAAGGATGCGTACTCGGCTGATGTGGTCGCAGCCGTGCGCTTGGCGGCGCAAGGGGAGGCCGTATGCCCGCCTCGATTATGCCTATGCTTGTTCGCGCATTTTGCCAACCAGCCAGCGGGGATGCCCAAGCTCCGCCTTCGCACACGTCTCCCGCTGACGCGGCGCGAACAAGAGCTCGTTCCCATGATCGCTCAGGGCCTGACGAACAAAGAGATTGCCGCGCAGCTAAACCTTTCGGCGCAGACCGTGAAAAACCACGTTCACCGGATCCTGCAAAAGGCCGGCAGCAACCGTCTTGCGGTCCAGGAACAGTGCCGGGTGCCGGAGCTTACGCTCTAACGAACAGCCAACCAGAAAAATAGGTGTAGTGGGGAATTCCCTCTCGCAGACGAGTCTCTTGAGACGTGGCCTTCACGCAAAATGAAATCACAGCCACTCGTTGCAACTCTTTCTGGCTCAAGCGAAATGTCTCCCGTCTCATAGGGTGACATTTTCACGTAGCCGTTAAGGGGTGACAGAATTATGGAGCTAAGACATTGATTCTATCGAATCGGGCCTGAACCGCCGCTTCAACCTTCAACTCTCAGCCGGACGCCCTCCGGACCGCCGTCTCGGGCAGCACAAAAGACTAGTGAAGCTCGCCAACTTGAATTGTCTGAGTGAATTGGCCAAAAATTTGCGACCGACCCTAACTGGGACGAGCGGCACTTCGAGGCCGTGCGCGAATGGGCGCTTTCGGTGCCGGAGATCGTCCACATTACCGCGAATACGCCTTATGACGAATGGCGCGATCAGACATTTACACGTAAGATTGAGCGTCCGATGAATATCGAGGACTAACCGATTCTGCTGGTGATTGCCTTCGGAGTCTATGATGCGTCATGTTTTGTGCTGCCTCGTTTTCTGCGTCGCTGGAATGGGCTTTGCGGACTCACCGTCTCTGTGGAGACAGGGGCCTACTCCGCTCGTCCCACCGCCTGCAACCTCACAGAATACCCCTGTTCCGAAGATCAAAGAGAAGCCCGTCGCGCTTACACCGCTCGAGGAGGCAGAACAACTTTACCGCATGGGAAAATTCGATGAGGCGATTGAGCGATACAACGCGATCATTGGCAGCGGCACCGATCGTGCAGTTGCCTACTCGGGACTCGCTCGCGCCTATCTCAAACTGAAAAAACCGAACGACGCGTATCTCGCTGCCACGAAGGCAGTCGAGCACGATCCTTCACTCGGCACAGCCCACTCGGCCCTCGGCGAAGTGTACTTTCGCCAAGGAAAACTTCACGAAGCTGAGACCGATTTCCTGACAGCGTTGAAGGTAGATCCGGGGGATGCCCGATCGTATCTTGGTCTCGCGCGTTTGTATCAGGCAACTTTCAACTTCAAGAAGGCCAAGGTGGCCATCGATAAGGCCCATAGTCTTGACCCGACTGATCCGGATATTGGCGGCGCCTGGGTTGAAACTCGCTCCCGCTTGGAGCAAGTGAAAGCCCTGGAGGATAAGATCGCTTCGCAGAGTAACTACTACAGTCGTGTCGAGAAAGCTGGTTTCAAGCACCAACTCACGGTAATGAGGGACGAGATCGAACATCCCGAGAGGACGTGTGGGGTGGCGAGTCGGCCCGAGAGCACGGAAATGCCACTGATACCAATTGGCCCCAAGAAGGACATCATCGGCTTAGAGGTTCATGTGAACGGCGTGGGGTCACGACTCGTGCTGAGCACTGTGTCTTCAGGGATTGTGATCAACGGCGAGATCGCGGAAGAGGCGGGAGTTCAGCCAGTCGCCCGGGCCGACATGGACGCTCTTGGTGAGCAAAACCCACCCGAGGTTTACATCGGCTTTGCCCGGTCTCTTCAGATTGAAAATCTCGACTTTCAGAATTGCTACGTGACGGTGGTCGAAAAAGCATCTCCACGGAGCTTCTACGATCAGTTTGAGGGATTGATTGCCGCGGGATTTTTCTCTGCCTATCTTGTTGACGTCGATATCCCCCATGCGAAGCTCAAGCTGCAGCCTTTGCCATCGAGACCAGCCACCGAAGACCAGGATAACGCGGCGATGGACTCCAGCGATCCCGACGCCAAGAACTTTCACGATCGCTATACCTCTCCAGAAATGGCTGCATCGACGCAGATGTATCATTTCGGCAGTGCGATCCTGATTCCGGCACGAGTAAACGATTCCCCTCCCGAGTTATTCGAGGTGGCAGCTTCTAGCAAGTATAACGTCTTAGCACCGAAATTCGCGCGGGAACGGGCGTCGTTAAAACGTGATAAGGCGTCTGCACGTTTAGAGGGCATCAACGGAAAAGTCAGCGCTGATTCGACGGGAAAAGTGAAGCTGGAGCTTGCGGATCTTCACTTTAAAAAAATCAGGGTGATTTCCTTCGACGATACCAGGTCAAGAGATAATGAGGAAACGGAGATCTCCGGTTATCTTGGTCTTGATCTACTTCGCAATCTTCATTTCATAATCGATTACCGCGACGGTCTCATCCATTTCGACAACGGCCAAAAGCCCGAGTGAAGAACGGCACATCCTTCTTGCAGATAACGTACGATTTCTTTCGCACATTTGAAGGGGAGTAGGTCTGGTTGGTACAAGAGAGGGTCTGAGGAAGGCCCGAGAGGAGAGGCGATAGAGCCTACCAACCAGGGAGAAGCAGGGCAGGAAGTAGCCAAGCTGAGCCAGTTGATCCAGATCGATGAGGGGGAAGATTCGTAAGCGCCATCCGGGGACCGCGTTGACGAAAAGCGTGTTCGTTACGCAGCGTGACGAGAGTCTTCAGCGAGATTCCACGGCAGCAGATCTTCGATGCGGTTGATCGGATGATACACAAGCCGTCCAGCCGCTTCTTTCTTATCGGACGGCGCGCGCGAGTCATTGGTTTCCTGAACCGCGTGTTGGAGCGTTGAGTCTCCCGAGGTCCCGCCTAGCGACCAACGGACTACTCGACATGCTGGCTACGGAGTGAGCCAGAGAAAACGAAAACTCGTTGAACAGTCGTTTGGGTGGATGAAAGTGATCGGAATGCTGAAGAAGGTGAAGTTGCGCGGGGTGGAGAAAGTTGGTTGGCTATTGACATTCATCCGGCGCCGCCTACAATCCCTGCCGATTGCGAAATCTCCAGGTGCAGGCGGTGGGTTAGGAGATTTCCACAGGGTTCAGTTTGACAAGCGGGTCGAGTCTGGAACAATCTGTGCTTATTGGAGCATCGCTATGGACGGGGCTTACGATATCTTCAAAAAGTCATCTGCCAAGGACGCGGTCTGGGTAGAAACAGTCCAAGGCTTTGAACAAGCCAAGAAACGTCTCCTGTACTACACATCTAGCTCCAAGG
>Ga0187891_1000713_pt1 | contig 32024 bp, 26 predicted proteins | sample June2016WEW_21_4_FD_132990 | JGI IMG/M metagenome (GOLD analysis project Ga0187891, IMG submission 132990) | Peatland microbial communities from SPRUCE experiment site at the Marcell Experimental Forest, Minnesota, USA - June2016WEW_21_40 | ecosystem: Environmental > Terrestrial > Soil >... | reverse complement strand
TGCTCGACCATCATTCGCGACGGACGGCTCCGCCGGGAACCAGATACACAGCAGTTTCTTCGTCTTGCGAAAGACGAAAACCAGATCGTAGTTGACAAAACATCATAGGAGTGGGACGTATGATCGCGCCCGGCATCAATATGGAGTTCATCCGCTGCGAGGACAGGAGCTTCGCGGCGGGCGTGGCACAGGCCGCGCAGATCGGTTACCGGTACATCGAGCCGATGGTGCACAATGGGCGCGAGTTGCTCAGCGAGGCGGGCTATTTCCACTCCGTTTCCATGGACGAAGATGCGTTGCAGGTGAAGGATGTCTGCGACGCAAACGGCGTGAAATGTTCCGGCCTGTCGGCCCACTGCCCGCTGATGCGGCCGGAGATCAGCGTACCCTATCTCGAAAAGGCGATTCGCTTCGCGAAGGTGCTGGGTGCTCCGGTGGTCAATACGGACGAGGGCATCCGGCCATCGTGGCTGACGGACAGCGAGTGCTGGGAAGCGATGCGCTACACGCTGAAAACGGTACTGCGCACGGCGGAGCGGCACGGCATCTATGTGGGCATTGAACCGCATCAGTCCATTTCCAGGACCACGGCCGGATTGTTGCGCATCGCCACGCTGGTGGATTCGCCGATGCTGCGGGTGAACTACGACACGGGCAATGCGTACCTGGGCGGGGAAGATCCCTACGCGGGGCTTCAAGCCGTTGTCGATCGCGTGGTTCACGTTCACGCCAAGGACATCTCCATCGAACACGCCGAAGCCGAGAAAGGGAAAGTGACGGGGACGCCCGTGGGCTGCGCCTGCGGAGATGGCGTCATCGACTGGGGCCGTATCACGCGCATTCTGCGCGGAGCGGGCTTCAGCGGCGTGATGTCCGTGGAATGCGGCACTCCTATACAGGCGGAGCGCTCTCTCGCGCATTTGCGGGAGGTACTGAACCGTGCGTAGACTTGCGCTGTTCTGCGGCATGAGCCTGCTTCTCGGTGCCGGCGCAGCGGCCCAGCCGGTCCCGGATCATTTTTTCTTTGAGGAAGGCAAGATCAGAGTCCTGATTCTTACAGGCCGCAACAATCACGATTGGCGCGCGACGACTCCTTACCTGCGCCACGCGCTGGAGCTTACGGGAGAGTTCGACGTTCGCGTTACCGAAGAACCGGGTGGGCTCACCGAAGAAACATTGAAGCCCTATGACGTTCTGGTTGCGAACTATTGCGGACCGCGCTGGAGCGCTCAGGCGGAGCGGGCCGTCGAGGCGTTTGTGCGCGGCGGCAAGGGATTGGTTGTCGTGCATGCCGCCAGTTATCCGTTCGGCGAAACGGCCGTGCTGGGCGAGAAGATGGGCCTCACCGGCGTGTTTCAACAACCCTGGAGACAATGGGGGGAGATGGTGGGCGCGGTGTGGTCGGACGAGGAGCCGAAGACCGGACACGCGCAGCGGCACGTCTTTGAAGTGAAGTGGCGGGATGCCCGGCATCCCATTGCGGCGGGACTGCCAGCCACGTTCCTGATCAGCGACGAACTCTATCACAACCTCCGCATGCAGCCTGGCGTGCATGTGTTGGCCTCGGCTTTCGACTCGCCCGAGCACGGCGGCAACGGCAAGGATGAGCCGATGTTGTGGACGAATGCCTACGGCCAGGGCCGCGTCTTTCACACGGCGTTGGGCCACGACCTCGATGCCATGCAGACGCCCGGCTTCACCGTGAGCTATGCGCGCGGCGTGGAATGGGCCGCGCGCAATCGCGTGACGCTGCCGGCGCGAATCGACCGGGATCCGAAGAACGAGGACGCGGTGCGCGTGCTGCTGGTGACAGGCGGGCACGATCACGACGCGATGTTCTACAACGTGCTGGACGGCCGCCGCGACATTCGCGTGAATGTCGATCCGCATCCGGTGGCGTTCCGCAACGACCTGCGCAAGAGCTACGACGTGCTGGTCTTGTACGACACCATCCAGCAGGACCAACTGCCCGAGAATCACCGGCAGAACTTGAGAGACTTCGTGGAATCGGGCAAGGGCGTGGTGGTACTTCATCACGCGATCGCCGATTTTCAGAACTGGGACTGGTGGTGGAAGGAAGTGGTGGCGGGCCGCTACGTGCTCAAGGCCGATCCACCTTTGCCGGCCTCCAGCTATCTGCACGGCGTGGAAGAGGTGGTGACGCCGAAGCCGGGGCACGCGATCACAAACGGCCTGCCGCAGATGCGTCTCTTCGATGAGACCTACAAGCAGGTGTGGCACGCGGCGAACGTGACCGTCCTGCTGACCAGCGATCACGCGACCAGCGATCCGGACATCGCCTGGGTGAGCCCATACGCAAAGTCGAGAGTGGTGTACATTCAGCCGGGGCATGAGCGCGAGACGTGCGAGATGCCGTGGTACCGGCAATTGGTGCAGCGCGCCGTCCTGTGGTCAGCGGGCCGGATGGATCTCGTGAAGCCGTGAGATGCGATGAAGCGGATCTCCAGGTCGGCGCGGGCCCTCCAGGACCCGCTGCCACCGGCCGCTACTAGGCCAGGCGCTAGGGCTGTGAGCAGGCTAAGCAGCGATTTGTAAATGGTGTTGTTGCTTACTGTGGCCTCGACCTCGAAGACGCGCTTTCCGCGCCTCTAAACGGCAACGCCACAATGTCAGGAAAAAATCTCTTTTCCTCAGTATCCTGTTTCTTGTCTTTCTTCCGAGCCGTTCCCTCGTACCCATTTGTCTCAGCAATAAACTGAAGAATCCGTATGGTGCTTGGCTGTTTTCTCGGTCTCGCCATGCTAACCTTTCCGCCCTCCGGTAGATGGGTCGCGGTCAATATAAAAGCCGAAGGTATCACAAGTCTGAGCGTTGTGCGCCGCGGAGGCCCGGTGCACTCACGTCCGCGAGCGCGGCCCACACACGGCCTCTTACAGCGAATTCAGATACCCGATCAGGTCGGCCATTTGCTGGGCGGTGAAGCGGGGCCAGGCGAGGTTGCGCTGGTTCATGCTTTCGAGCATGCGCGGGCCGTGCTCCCAGAGGACGGACAGCATGGTGATGTCGGAATAAGCGTCCTTGCCCTTGCCCAGTGGCGGCGCGCCGACGGCGGGATCGCTGTGGCAGGTGGCGCAGTTCTTTTCCGCAAACAGCTTCTTGCCGCGCTCCGCGTTGCCATTGCCGCGGAAGTACTGCTTGGCCCAGATGAAGCCGGTTATCTGGCGCATTTCCTCCTGGGAAAGCTGGGGCGGCGGATTCTTCATGCTGGGCTGGTGGTTCCACATGTCGACGGCGATTTCCGTCAGCGTCTGGTTGTGGAGGCGGGTCTCCAGCGCCAGCTTGTCGACATGGCAACCGGCGCAACCCTTGGATTGGAACAATGCCGGGCCGGCGTCGGTGGGCGCGAACAGGAAATTGTGCGCCAGGGCTTTGGTCTCCGGCAGGTTCTGCAGGTACACCAGGATGTCGGTGAGCTCCTGCGCGGTGAGGTCGCCCCACGCCAGCTTCCGTTTGGCGAAAGCTTCGCGCATGGCCGCGCCGTGGTTCCACATCTGCTGGGCCAGCACCACCGGATCGGCGAGCGATTCCCACTTAGCCACCGGCGGCGCGGCCGGGTCGGGCGACTTGTCGATGCCGTGGCACGATGCGCAGTGCTTTTGAACGAACTCCAGCTTGCCGCGGCCGGCGTCGCCCGGCTTCTCAAAATAACGGGCGGACACGAAGTAAGCGAACAGGTCGGCCGCCGATTCCGCGCTCAACTCGGCTTTGACGATGCCCTGCTTCTTCATGCCGGCCCACATGTCGGGCGCGTGGTTCCACATCAGGCTCGCCATCGCGGTGGGCGTGTAGTCGCGGTCGATGCGCCGCCCCAGGTCCGGCGCCAGGTTAGCGCCGCGGCCCTTGACGTTGTGGCAGCGGATACACTGCTCGGTTTCGAAAAGCTGCTCCCCGCGCCGGGCATCGCCCAAAACGATATCGGCTGCCGGCGCGATCGAGGCCAGGACAACGCCGGCGGCGATCGCTCGTATCATGGACATGGCTGGTCTCCTATTGTGTCACCCTGAGGCCGGTGATGAAGGAATTTGTCCGGAATCCCTCATACAGGTAAAAAGATTGGCCGAAACCATAATACTGCCATTCGGCGTTCCATGACACGTGCTTGCACACGGGCAGTGACACTCGCGCCAAAGGCTCGTAGTATCGCGAAGGGGCGCTGCCGGAAGAAACGAACATCGATCCGCCCAAAGTCAGCTTGCCATCCTTGATGCGGGGCAGCGCCAGGTTGATCGCCGTCGTTGCAGTGTGGGCGTTGTCGCGATATTCGGAAACCGCCGGACTGAGGAACGGCAGCGTGAGGTAGTCGATGTTGGAACTGAGCGTGGAGCGGTCGTACTCGCCCATCAGGCTGATGCGTTTGGCCGAATCCGGCGTCCAGAAAATCGAGAGCGCATTGTCGCGGCTTTGGAAACTGTAGTTGATTCCCTGCGCCGGGTTCTGGTTATTCAGCACCTGGAAGTTGGCCTGCAACGACAGCGCCTTGGCCACCTGGTAGCGCGCCCGCGCGCGGCCCTTCTTGTAATCGTTCAAGCTGGTGCGGAAATAGACGTCGTCGCTCGAAGCGCCCTCGAAGTCGAGGTTGATAGTCAACTTCTCGAGTGCGCGATAGGTCAGCCCGCCGATGCCGGTGTTGCGGCGCAACTGGCCACTGACAAACGCCCCGGTCTGGCTGAGCTCGCCGGCCAGCGTCTGCGCATCGCCCCAGACCTCTCGCCAACCGCCGCGCAGCGTAATCCGGCTGGTGAGATCGTACACTATGTCGATTTGCTCCTGGTTGTAATTGACGTATTCGGTGAAGGCGGTGGGCTCCGCAGGCGGCGTGAAGATGGTGCCGGGAGCTACGATGCCCGTGATCGCAATGTCCGGCGCGGCGGCATCGTGGTAGCGGTCGGTCATCAACGATTCGATCACCCGCAGGCGGCGGAAGGGGCGCAGCTCGAAACCCACGTTGCCCGTGGTGTGGGGCTGGTTATCCGTGCCGGTGCCCATCGCCGACAAGCTGCTATAGAAAAGCAACTGGCTGATATCGAGGAAATTGCCGTTGGCGGCTTCGGAGAAATGGATATCCGTCTTGGGCTCGCTGTATAGAAATTGGCCGTAGATATCGAACCAGGGGGCCAGGTGAGAGGTGAACAGCACCTTGCTGTAAATGCTGTGGCCGCGGATGCCGTAAGCTTGCTGGAGGTTGCTCAGGCTGAGCGTCTGGTCAAAAATCGGCGTCGTGTTGTCGCCCCCCAGCAAAGTGGCGTCGGAGGCCTGGTCGTCATCTTTGTATGTGGTGCCGCCCTGCTCCAGGGTGAGATGGAAACGGGAATACTCGATGCGCACACCGCCGCGATAGTTTTCGGTGCTGTCGGAGAGCAAGGTAGGGACGGCGTATTCGTTGTTGGAGTCCTGCACCCAGGTCTCAATGCCGCTGCCGGAACCGGCATTGTGGTCGAAGGCCAGGTAGGGGATGAAGTGCCCTCCGGGAAACAGGTCCAAACCGGTGCTGAGCGCGCGGCGGCGGATGTCGAACGACTGCTCGTCGAAACCGCCCGGCGCGCCCGGGTTGGCGAACGACGGCACGGCGTTGAAATACGCCATGTCGCGGTAATCGAAATTGAAATCGTAGAGGCTCTGCTTGCGCGCGTCGACGTGGGCCGTGCGGTCAGGCTCGCCGCCCCAACCGTAGGCGCGCACGTCGATCTGGTCGAAAAAGCGCTTATTGGGATCAACCCAGGTGAATTCCAAGCCGAACAACCTGGGCCCTTGGGCCAGATCGACGACGCTGCGGTATTCGTCCATGCTGCCGTGCACATCGCTCAGCCAGCGATAGCCGAAATCGATGCTGCCGTGAAAATTCTCGCCGGCGGTGGGAGCAGGGTTATCGGCTGAGGTTTGGGCGGGCGTGCTGGTGGTGGTCTGAGCCTCGGCGGCCGGCGCGGCAGGCTGGGCAGGCGGCACGGTAGCGGCTGGCGCCGCGCTGGCCGGCGGCTGATCCTGCGGCGGCGTTGTTTGCGCCGCCGTTTGCGCAAGGGCCGGGACTGTCAGGAGTAAAGCCAGTAGGAATCTCATTTGAGAAAATTCCGGTCCACATAGGAGCCATGCACCTTCTGGTGGCAGATGGTGCAGTTCTGGAAGCGCGGCAGGCGCATGTCGTGGAAGGATGGCGGAACCGTTCCCATGGTTCCGTTGACCGGAAGCGTCGGCTGTGCCAGGTTGGCGTGGCACTCCAGGCAGAGGAAGCCGACTTGCGCCCGCGTCAACATGCGCGGGTTGGCGGAGCCGTGCGGCTCGTGGCAGGCGGTACAGCCTTCCATGCGCACCGGGGCGTGCTCGTAACTGAACGGCCCGCGCAGATCGCCGTGGCACTTGAAGCAGCCAGGCTCGTTCGCATCCGCCGTCTCGATCCCATGCGGGAGCACGCTGCCGTGGGGATTGTGGCAATCCACGCACGACATGGCCCCTTCCGGCAGCCGGTGTTTATAGGGGCGCAGAAAGCTGGCCCATACGTCGGTGTGACAGGCGGCGCACTGGCGGTTGATGTCGGCTGGTTTGCGCGCCACCAGGCCGTCAGGACCGTTCTTGTGGATGGCGTGGCAGTTCACGCAACTCACCTGGTTCTTGGCGTGGCTGTTGTTGATGCGGCCCACATGAGTGGGCTGGCTGAGGTGGCAGGAAAGGCAGATGCGGTCGGCCGCGGCCGCCGTCAGCTTGGCGGGCTGCCGGATGTCGGCGGCGTTCATCGAGTCGGCGTGCGTACTGCCCGGGCCGTGGCACGCTTCGCAGGCCTGCGTGGTGTGCCCGTATTTCTTGTCGGTCTCCACCAGGTGGTGTGGATTCTTCTGAAACGCCTTGAAGATATCCTCGTGGCAGGTCTGGCAGGTTTCCGAGCCAACATAGGTGGCTGGCTTGTTGTCCGCCGGTTTCGCTTCCTGGGCCGCGGCGGGGGGCGCGGGGGCGCCCGGTTTATCCTGAGCGCCCCTGGCTGCGATGGCGACCAGCGCCGCCCCCAGCAGGGCCCACCGCGCCTTGGAGGGCGGTCGCGACATGACAGTCATCTCCTGTTTGCCGGCGTGAACCACATCTACATCATAACTTCGCGTTCGGTGTTCCGGATGGGTAGTTACTGTGCATGCACTGAGTCAACCGAGTACTGCGCGCCCGAGCCGTGGCATACGTTACAACTCTCTCCCAACACATCGGTATTCGCCAGGAAGTGGGCCGATTCGCCCTCCGAAACGTGACACCCGCTGCAAGCCGACGAAGCGGGCTGCACCGGGTTTCCGGTCGCCGCTTGAATCCAGCCCTGGGGATCTTGCACCAGGTTCAGGCCGATCGGCAGATTCTGCTCGCTCGATTTGGTGTGGCAGACCGAACAGTTTTGCATATAGGTGGCGTTTCCCGTCGGGCTCATGACCGGGAAGAGTATGCCGGAGAAGTTGTTAATGCTTCCGCCATGGCCGACGACGATGTAGGGGTTCTTCGGCGGCCCGCCTGCGTTGGTGGCGGCATTCACGCCATCGTGGATGCGGTGAACCAACAGATTAAAGTTGATGCCCTGCGGCGGTTGGGTCTGGTACGACGCGACCGTGGCGCTGGGGCGCGTGGTGAAATCCGTGTTCGACGGATTGTGGCACACCACGCAATACTCGGTGTTGTTGCGCAGGCCGCCATGCAGCGAAAGCGCGACGTGGCAGTTATTGCAGTTGCTGAGCAAAACCACCGTTCGCCGTGGCGTTACCGGAGAGCCATCCACGGAGAAATTCACTACCGGATTCGCGGCGCCTAAAGTGACGGTTTGCTGCGTGGTTTCGCCGGCATCCACCGTCACCGTCTCGCGTGCCTCCCCGCCGATGGTGTACGTTCCCGTGGAGCCCGCCGGAATGACATGCGTGAAAGTGTACGTGCAAGTGCCGCTGGAATTACAGGTCGCACCCGTAGCACTTTCCGTCACGTAACCAGGAGTGCTGGCGTTGGCTCCGAAATTCACGTCGCCGTAATCGGTAGTCGGACCGGACATGGTGAATTCCAGGGTAGAGGCCTGCGATAAGGGTATGTTGTTGCCGCTGTTGTCCATCAAGGTGAAGGTGACCGTGGGCGCTTGCCCGGCGGTGGTATTGGTCACGCTGGAAATAGCAAGGTTGATGCCGGCTAAGAGCGTATCGGGGTTCTGGGGGTACGTAGCCGCAGTGTCGGTGGGCACCACGTGCGCGCCCAGGATGGAGGCATCGAAGGGCGTCTCACCCTGCGGGATATGGCAGTTGGCGCACTGGGTGTCGTCCGCCTGGGGTCCGCCGGGGTGGTTGGGCTCCGAACCAGTGGAATAGCCGGTGGCGAAATCGATGTCGTCATGGCAGGAGCCGCAGGCAACCCGCGTGGGCTCCAGCAGGAACGCTTTTTCTTGCGCGGCGCCGGTGGTTTGGCTGTGGCAAACCTCGCAACGGCGGGGATCGGCGGGATCGATCACCGCAGAAAAGTTACTCACGGAATTCATGTAGCCGTAAATCTCGTAGGGCACGCCGGGCGTGGTCGACGTGCCAACCACACTGGGCAAATGGGACCCCATGTGAATTTTGTGCGCCATTACCTTCAAGTCCAGCGAATTGCCGGAGGAGGGATCGAGGTTTTGCGGCTGGTGGCACATCACGCACATACTGATGCTGTGGGCGTTGCCGCCGTGGAAAGCCAACTCATAGTGGCAGGTGTTGCAACTCGCGTTGCTGACGACATCGCGGGTGACCGTAACCGGCGAGCCATTAGGGACGAAATTGAACGTGGTGCCGGCGTAGTTCTCGCCCAGGTCGAACGCCGTGAGATTGCGAATGGCGTTGACCGCGACCGTGGTGGTCACGGTGGGGTCGAATCCCGCGGGCGCCTGGGCCTTAAAGGTGTATTGGTATTGCCCTGCCGCCACCAGCGTGGTGGTGCCGCCAGACGTTTCGAAATCCGGTCGCGTGATTGTGCCTAGCGCCGTGCCGGTCGCCGACGCCGTCGTGTACGCTACATATTGTTCCTGGCCCTTGGGGATGTAAGCGGCGACGTATGCCAGCGAGATGGCGCCAGGCGTGGTCGCGCCGGACGCATCCAAAGGCAGCCCCGTCGGATCGCTGAGAGTGTACGTCACACTGATGACGCCGGCGCTGCTGATGCTGGCCGAGTTGATGGTGACGCTCAAGCCCGGATTGACGAAGTCGACCAGAGCCTTATCCGCGTAAAAGGCCTTTTCGTTGGGCGAATACGGCGATTTGGACCCACCGACCGAGGCGACCGATCCGGCCACCAGCAGCAACACTCCAAAAACCAAGAACGATGTGCGCATTGTCTCCTCCGCTCGAGCGCGCTGACGGCTACGCAATCGGCCGGGCGGGAAGCGACCCGCAGGACGAGTACGCGCAGAACTGCCGAGCGACACCAGCAAAGCACCTACCGAGCCAAACCGCTGGCGCGAGTTGGCGACCCCAAAAGTCTTTTGTTATCTGTGTGCAGGATATTACTACACAATGATGGAAATCCCGTCTACGGACTATCTGGGTGAAAAGGCCGCGCCTCTGGGTGAAAACGCTGCATCCGGTTGGGTGAAATTTCGCCGCCGGGTGCGTCCCGGTGAGGGGATTGTAGCAAAGAGGATCACCCACAATATGGGCGAGGGAGGACTACAAGGCTGAGGCGTGTTATGAAGGCGGTCGTTTCGTCAACACCTTCTTGTAATTCCTGGCGGCGGCAGAGAGTGCTTTGCGGAAAGCCGGGCCGGTTCAGGGCAGTGGATATTTTTATCTCATTTGCCGATATTTCGGCTTGATTTCTGATACTTATCAGATTATTCTGGGTTTCTAGGCAGATAAAGCCACCGTAGTACTAAGAAATTAGCGCCATGACGAACACGATCATCCTCCCTCCCCCGTCGTCACCTGAACGTAGCCGCCTCCTGTCGGTAGATCTTATCCGGCGGAGGGCACTTGAGCGTCTGTATCGCCGCCGGTTTGCGGTTGAAGAGCTGATTCACTCTTTAGAGGGGTATCAGCTTGCCCGGGAGGACGTGCCGGGCGAATGCGTGAGCCTGCGAACCGCGGCTATGTTGTCGTGAGTCCGCGGTCGATCGCAAACTTGACCAGGCCAACCAAGTCGTGGACATTGAGTTTGCGAAACAGACTGGCGCGGTATGTGTCCACGGTCTTGGGGCTGATGTCGAGTAATGTGGCGATGTCCTTGGCGCGCAAGCCATTCACGAGCTGATTGAAGACTTCGAGTTCGCGGGGGCTGAGCAAGGCCAGCGGATCGTCGGTCGGCCTCGGTTGGGGCTCCGTGAAGAGTCCGGCACCGCGCAGCAGGGGAGAAACGTAGATGCCGCCCTCGCGGACAAAGGTGACCGCGTCGTGCAGGTGGCGAGCCGGGCCATCCTTCAAAAGGTAAGCGTCAGCGCCGGCGCGCAGGGCCCTGCGGACGGTGTTCTCTTCGCGGCTTATAGAGAGGATGATGATCTTGGCGGGGCAACCTCTGCTTCGCAACTGGCGCACGACTTCAGTTCCATCCATCCCCGGCATGTGCAAGTCGAGAACGGCGAAGTCGGGCTGCAGTGTCCAGACCAATTCCAGCGCATCGGAGCCATTGGAGCATTGCCCCAGGACTTGCATGCCCTGTGCCGCGCAGAGGGCGGCGAATCCTTCGCGAACGATAGCATGATCGTCGGCCAAAACGACCGTCACGGGGCGCAATTGGTCCATGTTTCTCCTCGCAGTGGCCTAATCCGGAACGGCAAAAGGCGCGGAAACCCGCAGCGTCGTGCCGAGGGGTCCGCTTTCGAGAGCCATCTTCCCACCAACCGCCGCAGCTTGTTCCCGGATAGACCGCAGTCCAATTCCGGTCCCGATCTGGGCGGGAGCGGCGATCAGCTCGGCGGTATTGATACCAGGGCCATTGTCCCACACAGTGAGTTCGATCTGGTTGGCGTCGGCCGTCAGCGTCAGGCGAACTCGGGAAGCGTGGGCGTGCTGGTCGATATTGGAAAAGGCCTCCTGAGCGGCGCGATAGAACAGCGCTTTGATTACGGGTTCGGTCCCGGCGGGCAGGGCGGCGAGCGAGAGTTCGGCCTGGTACCGTTGCGGAATGCCGCTGATCCGCCACAGTTGCTCTAGTGCGGCCTCCAGAGTGAGCCGCTGCCATTCGGGGGGATGGAGCCGTGCGCCCACTGCGCGTACCAGCGCCAAGGCTTCGGAGGCGGCGCTGGAAATGCGTCCGAGCGTCTGGCTCACCGCGGCTGCGCCGGCCGGCAACTGCGCCTCTGCCGTTTCCGCCTGGCGCACGATGCTGACCAGCAACTGCCCCACTCCGGTGTGCAACTCGCGTCCCAATCGGGCCCGCTCTTCCTCGATCAGCTCGACAACGGCGCGGCCGCCGCCGGTTTGCCGCCGCCGGGCGTGCGCCACCAGCTTGCGCGCGGTCTGTTCCAGACGAGTGAAGCGGCGCAGATCGTCGCCTTGGAGCCCTCGTGGGCCGGCCTTTTCGCCTAGGTCCTCCTCCCGGGCGAGCAAGTGCGCGCTGAGCAGCAATCCATCCACCGCACCGGAGACGAGAGTAAAGCAAATGCCACGAGCGCGTCCAAAGGACGGTCCCAAGGGCTTTTCCGAGGCCGAAACAACGGTGTCCGCCAAGCTGCGGGCTTCGCCGAGCGCGGCGCGCGCCGTTGGGCTCATCCACAGCACTTGCCCCGCTTCGCTGCACTTGATCAGCATTTTGAAATGAAGGTGCTCTCCCGGCGGCCGGGCGCGTTTCGCTGCCAAGCTCAACCAGGGATTTCCTAATACAAAGGACTTTCCTTAATAGAATCGCAAAAAAGAGCTTTAGGTATCAATCCAGGTACGTACTTGGTACTGGCGTGACCAACTGGAGACCTTGCAAGGACTTGGGAGGAGGCATTATAGGTAAAGGTAGTATAGACTTACCTCGAGTAACGGCATTACAAAGTTCTGCAGATGGGTGGAGGAATGGCGCGAACGATCGGTGTCCTGCCCCAGATGGCGATCTTCCTAGCAGGGGTCGCGGCAGGCGCGGTGACCATGGTCGGCAAACGGCAAAGCTGCGCTTGTGCGGCGGCGACAGAGGATCTGCAAACTGGGCTGGCCAATTTGGAAAACAAGCTGGCGGCGCAGGAATCGGCATACGCCGAACGATTCGACCAGATTGAGACACGCCTAGCGGAACATGCGGCGCGCTTGGCTGACGCTCCTTCCACGACCCAGATCGTTGGGGCCATGGAACAACTGCTGTCCAAAACCATGGCGTCTCTAGACAACCGGCTAAGTGCGCAAGCCACGTCGATCGACACTCTGCGATCGACCGTTGCGCAGACCGACAGCCTGCTGGGGCGGGTGCTGGACTCGCTCGATGCGCTGCAGATCCCCACCGATCCCGGTGAAACAGGGGATGATCCGTTGTTCAACCGCCCCCTGGCCTAACAAAACCGAGGCCATTCGAGCCCCCTTCCCTCCGGGCGGCGGCGCTCGCGGGACAGCCACCATTTCTGCTGACATCGACCGCTCGCGGTGTGGAGATGCTGATTAGGGCCGAACCGGAACATCACAACAAAGCCGATCAACGAGGTGACTTTAACCTCACGGGCTTGCCAGCCGAGCACGGTTCCGCTCCGGTCGAATCTGAAGAACCAGCGGGACGTTCGTATTACGCGGAGGGTGACCTGGAAATCCGGAGAGGTGGACGCCACGAATCGAGTGAATCGCTTACAACAGAAGAGAGCGGAACAGCCGCAGAGAGGCCGAAAACATTTTCTCAGTGTCCTGGTTTGGAGGCTGTTTCACTCCGCTGACAGAGACAGGATATCCGCTTTGATTTGCTCCTTCAGGCCGGCGAGCTTCGGCCGGAATTCGCGTGCCACGGAAAGGCAGACCAGTTTTTGAAGCTCACCCAGTTGAAGCCTGACCGCGCGCTCGTAAATGCCACTCGATATCCGATCCAGGCGATCCGAACCACGGCCGCGTCTCACGCCAGACCTTTCCGGAGCGAGTTGCACTTCTACGGGGCGAAGCTTTGCGCACTCGGAAGATCGCTCTTCCAAACTGTCTAATGCTGGTTCAACGAGCGACGCCACGCACTGTACCCCCTTCTGTATCATCTACTATACCACCATTCGGCAATAGTCCTGTGCATACTTTGTGAGTACTATCTCGCCACGCTTCTCAACGTACCATTCCCCATAGTTGGGGGTATTCCGCAGCAGCGGGGCGGCGCGGCGGCGGCATTGCGGGCTACCATAGCTATCAGTTAACTACTTTTAATACAACTGCTTGGATTCGTTTGTCTCCGGCCTGATTGACCGGTGTTCTGTGGTTAACTTTAGATAGCAATCAGTTGAAACCATTCTGTTCGGCGATTGCCACTGGAGTACCAGGCCACGGACGCGCAGCGCCCTCAGCCCACATACCGCGGTAGGAGCTGCGCAGATATGCGGGCGCCAGGCGGTGCTGTTGATGATAGTGTGGCCGTCGGGGAAAACGTTTAGCTTAGGGCCGTGCGGGGAATCGCAGGGCAAAGGCGCTCGAGCGCACTTCGCCCAGCGGTTCCAGGCGCGCGCGTGGCTACCCTTCATCAGCCAGCGCCATAACCTGCATTAAGACTTTTTAGTTCCCTTTCGACCAGCTTGCGTACAAAATGAAACAAGTGCACCGTAGTTTTACGTCGATATGAGTAGGGGAGGCGAGCGATGAGGGAAGCGCGGTATATCGACATTCCCGGAAATGGCACTCACGAGCTGCCGCCGCTGTTGCTCAATTCGCCGGCGGACCGCGCACCCGCCCGGGAAGCGCCCGACCTGGCTTCGGTGATGCCGGAAGCCGAAGACATGTTGGCGGCGAGCGATGCCACCGAGGAGGTGTTGGAACACCGCAAATTCGAACTCGCCGTGCAACTGACCGAGCGGTACAAGGGGCTGCGTACGCAATGGGGGTGGGGCGATTCCATTCTGGAATGGATCCGGCAGTGCGAGATCACCTTCGAGGGCGCCGACGGGCTGCGCCAGTTGCTGCATCCCGATGTGTGGCCGCATGCCAGCCGGTCCAGTTTCGTGACCCTGCTTGAGGAAAAGCAAGTCGCCGCGGCGGGCATGCCGCTGGAGCGCGCGGTGGGACTGCGGCTCACCTTCCGCCAGCCGCCGCCCATCGATTGCTGCTCGAACCAGTTCCTGCTGTACCTGAACTCCACCGTCGCCGATACGGCCTACCGGACCTGGTCGCACCTGGTTCCCGGCGCCCTCATGCTGCTGCCCCCGCACCGCTTCCATTTTGAAGTGGTCAACATCGGCAATTAGGGGACGAGGGTTGGAGTTTGAATCAGGTTCCAGGGTCCGTGGACCTTCGGGTTACATCCCGAGGAGCTCGAACGGCCGCCAGAAAACTGCGCTTGCTGCTGGATCTGGGCGTGCGGGAGGTGTGGCGGTGCGCAGGACGGCCCGAATCCGAAGTGCACGGATACGAATTCTATCGGCTCGCGTCCGCTCGCGTGGAAGGAGGCTAATGCAACGCGCTTGCCCCGCAGTCCGCCTGCTGCCGCCGCCGGTCCCGATACTCCGCCGCTCGCAGCCGGTACAGCACGTGATGTTGCAGTGGGTGGCCCCCGGCGATCGAGGGGTGATCGAAATCGCCCGCCGGATCGCGCCGCATTCCGAGTCTTTCCATGACGCGGATGGACCGTGTATTTCCGGGAACCGTGAAGGACACGATCTCGCTGAGCCGCACTTCTTCGAATCCGCAGCGGAGGGCCTCGCGGGCGCCTTCGGTGGCCAGTCCCTGGCCCCAGAGCCGCGCATCCAGGCGCCAGCCGATCTCCACGCAGGGCGTGAAATGCGCGGTGAAGCGCGGCGTCGAGAGACCGATGAAACCGGCCAGGTCGCCGGTGGGCAGAAACTCGGCGGCCCACAAGCCGAAGCCATGCCGCTCAAAATGGGCTTCCATGCGGTCGATACCCGCGTCGCTTTCCGCCTGCGTCAGGCAGGCCGGAAAGTATTCCATCACCCGCGGGTCCGAGTTGATCCGGTAGAACGGCTCGCGATCTTCGGCGCGCCAGCGGCGGAGCAGCAGGCGCGGAGTGGAAAGCGAGAGCATCAGCCTATTACTTTACCTCGGCCGCCTAGTTTCCGCTCACCCCGCGATCGCGTCGGCCAGATGCGGCTGGTATGTGCAGCGCGGGTCTTCGGCCAGGTAATCGCCGGTTAAAGCGTAAGCGCGGGAGCGGGAACCGCCGCAGATCTTCTGGTATTCGCAGACGCCGCACTTGCCGCCGCGCTGCGAGGTATCGCGCAGCGAGCGGAACAAATCGGCATTGCGGTAGACGTCGGTCAGCGGATCGCGCAGCACGTTTCCGCCGCTCAGCGGCAGGAACCCGGACGGGAAGATCTCGCCGGTGTGCGAGACGAACACGAAGCCCTTGCCGTCGCTGACACCCGCCGTGCGGAAAGCCACACCCTTGGCGTTTTCGCTTTCTGTCGCGCCGTGCTCTGCCTTGATGCGCTGCGCCACGTAGCGGCGGTAATGCATGGCCTCGGTGGTCTTGATGCCGAACGGCGCGGTCTTCGAAAGCTCGTACATGAACGCGAAGACATCTTCATATTCGGCGGCGGCCAGGTCGTCGTTTTCGAGCGCGCGGCCGGTGACGATGAGGAAGAACAGACTCCACATTTTCGAGCGCACTTCCCTGACGATCTCCGCCACTTCCGGAAGGCGGTGCATGTTGCGGCGGGTGACGGTGGTCTGGAACTGGGTATCGAGGCCGATGTCGCGGGCGTGGCGCAGCGCGATCATGGCGCGGTCGAAAGTACCGGGGATGCCGCGGAAATCGTCGTGCGTTTGGGCGTCGGGGCCGTCCACGCTGATGGCCATGCGCGAGATGCCGGCTTGCTTGAACTGGTCGATGGCCTGGTTGGTCAGCAGCGGCGTGGCGCTGGGTGTGACGTTGGTGCGCAGGCCGATCTTGACGGCGTAGCGCGCCAGGTCGAACAGGTCGGGACGCTTGAGCGGGTCGCCGCCGGTGAAGACCATCAGCGGCTCGCCGAAGGCCCGAATCTCGTCCAGCAGCCGGTATCCCTGCTCGGTGGTCAGCTCGTTCGGGTGGCGCTCGGACTGGGCCGAAGCGCGGCAGTGGACGCACGCCAGGTCGCAGGCCTGCGTCACTTCCCAGATCACCAGCATCGGCGCCTGATCGAAATTCATCTTCCCTCCGGCTTCAGTCTAGCAAGGATGCCGCACTTGAGGGGCCACGATCGGGTGGGTCAAATTGTTGAGAGATGCAACGGTTAGCAGTCTGGATCTTCGGTAGTGGGGCAAATCACCCACCCAACAATGAGGCCACCAGCCTTGTGGGGCAGGATGATATCCTGCGGGTCGATTGGCAATCGACCCGCGCGGCGGTTGCCGCCGCGCAGCTTACCAAGCTGCCCCACACCGAACGTCGTTACAATAGGTTCTCACGTGAATCCACAGGGCATCTTCATCACCTTCGAGGGCCCGGACGGCTCCGGGAAGACCACGCAGTTGCGGCGGCTCGCGGGGCGGCTGCGCGGGATGGGGCGGACTGTCCTCGAGACGGCCGAGCCGGGCGGTACGCCGATCGGCGCCAAGATCCGTCGCATTCTGCTCGATGGCGCCAACCAGGAGCTGTGCCCCACCGCCGAGCTGCTGCTTTACTTCGCTTCGCGCGCGCAGAACGTGGATGAGTGGATTCTCCCCGGCCTTGCCCGCGGCGAGATTGTGCTGGCCGACCGCTTCACGGATTCGTCGCTGGTCTACCAGGGCTATGGGCGCGGGCTGGGCGCGGAGAACGTGATGGCGCTCGACCGCATCGCCTGCCGCGGCCTGCAGCCGCACCTCACGTTGCTGGTGGATATCGACGCGGAAACCAGCCTGGCGCGGGCGCACGCGCGCAACCGGGCGGAAACCAGCGACGAGACGCGGATGGATGAGCAATCGCTCGAATTCCACCGCGCGGTCTATCGCGCCTACCACGAGCTGGCCGCGCGCGAGCCGGAGCGGGTGAAGCTGATCGACGGCCGCGCAGGGATGGACGAGATCGAAGCCGAGATCTGGCGGCTGGTGTGCCGGTATGTTTGAGAACTTCTGGGGCAACTTACACGTGACGCAGGCGCTGGAGCAGATGCTGGCGCAGAACCGGCTGTCGCAGACGCTGCTGTTCGCCGGACCGGAAGGCGTCGGCAAAGCTACCCTCGCGCGCCGGCTGGGTGCGCGCCTGCTGCCGCGTCCGGCCGCGATTGAGCTGGACGATCTCAGCCTGGAAGCCAACCGCGAAGCGGTGACGGCCCGCGAAAAGTGGACGGCCGACAAGCGCAACGAAGATCCGCTGCTGTTTTCGAGCCATCCCGATTTCGTGACCTTCGCGCCGGATGGGCCGCTGCGGCAGATCACCATCCAGCAGGCGCGGGAGTTGAAGGAGCGCGCGCCGTTCCTGCCGCACCAGGGCCCGCGCCGCATTTTCCTGATCGACCACGTGGACCGCGCCAACGATCAGGCCGCCAACTCGCTGCTCAAAACGCTCGAGGAGCCGCCGCCGCACCTGATCCTCATCATGACCGCCGAAAACGCCTACGACCTGCTGCCCACCATCCGCTCGCGCGCGGTGCCGTTCCAATTCACGCCGCTGTCGCGCGACGAGATGGAGCAGTTCGTCCAGGCGCGCGGCCTGGACCGGCCGGAGCGGCGCGTCGCACTGGCGGCGGGCAGCCCGGGCGTGGCCGTCTCAATCGATCTCGACGCTTATGACAAGCGGCGCGCCGCCATGCTGGCGCTGGCAAAAGTGGCTGCCGGCGCGGCGCCATACAGCACATGGCTGCCGGTTTCCGAGGTGATCGCGCGCAGCAAGAGCGAAAAGCTGGAGCTGCATCTGGAAGCTCTCTATGGCCTGCTGCGCGATCTGCTGATCCTGCGCGAGGGCGGCCACGAAATCCGCAACCAGGACATTCGCCGCGAACTGGAAGTGCTGGCGGGTAGCGTGGAGTTCGCTTGGATTCGCCGCGCGGTGGCGCAGGTGGATGAGATCGCGCGCCTGCTGCGCCGCAACATCCAGAAATCGATCGCGCTGGATTCTCTGATCGTGACCCTGCGAGCGTAGGTGGGGCATGCTTTAGCTTGCCCGTTTATTGTTTTTTTTGGTTTTAGGGCAAGCTAAAGCATACCCCACCAATGAATTATGCGAGGCACGCCGAAAGCGTGTCCCAGAATTCGGGGAAGGAAACCGAAGCGGCTTCGGCGCCTTCGATGACGGATGGGCCGTCGCCGGCCAGCGCGCCGACGGCAAACGCCATCGCAATGCGGTGGTCGCCGTGAGAATCGAACTCGGCGGCATGGAACTTCTGCCGGCCGGGAATCGCCATTCCGTCGGGTAGCTCTTCGGCTTCGATTCCGGCGCGGCGCAGGTTCTCGACCACGGTGCGTATGCGGTCGGTCTCCTTGATGCGCAGCTCGGCGGCGTCTTTCACGATGAGTCCCTGTTCGGTGGCTGCGCCGAGCACGGCCAGCACGGGGATTTCATCGATCAGCGCCGCGGCCAGCGCGCCATCAATCGTGCCGCCGCGCAGTTCGGAATGGCGCACCAGGATATCGCCCACCAGTTCGCCATTGTGGCTTTCCAGCTCGGGAATGCGGATGTTGGCGCCCATCCCGACCAGAAAATCGAGCAGCGCCGAGCGCGTGGGGTTGAGGCCCACGCCGCGAATGGTCAGCTCCGAACCGGGCACCAGCAGCGCGGCAACGATGAAGAACGCCGCGGACGAGAGATCCGCTGGAACGGCGAGCTCGCGCGCGGTGAGTTTGGGACGGCCGGTGAGCGCGATGGTGCGGCGCTCCACGGTGAGGTCCGCGCCGAATTCGCGCAGCGCGATTTCGGTGTGATCGCGGGAGCGCACCGGCTCGGTGACCGTGGTACGCCCCTCCGCGTACAGCCCTGCCAACAGCACGCACGTCTTGACCTGCGCGCTGGGAACGGGAAGCACATAGTCGATTGCATGCAACGCGGCGCCAGTAATCTCGAGCGGCGGAAACCTGTCCTCGCGCGCGCGGATGCTGGCGCCCATTTGGGCCAGCGGCTGCATGATGCGCTGCATGGGCCGGCGCGACAGCGATTCGTCGCCGATCAGGCGGCTCGCGAACGGTTGCGCGGCGAGGATGCCGGAGATCATGCGGATGGTCGAGCCGGAATTGCCGGCATCAAGATCCCCGGCGGCTTGCCGCAGACCGTCCAGCCCACGGCCGTGGATGACGAACTCGGTACCGGAGCCTTCCACATCGATGCCCAGCGCGCGGACGCAGCCGAGCGTCGAGTGGCAATCGGCACCGGTCGAATAATTGCTGATGCGCGTTGCGCCTTCGGCGATGGAGGCTATTAGAGCGTACCGGTGCGAAATAGACTTATCGCCCGGCAGCGTGATGGTGGCGGAAACCGAAGAAGCAGGCTGAATGACCTTTCTCATGGAGATCTTTTATTCTAAGGCACCGCGCGTGAACAACTTCGCCCGCAACATTTGCCAGCCCCAAGGGAGCCGCGACCAAGGGAGCGGTCATTTCAGCAGCGCCTTTTGCGCGGTCGCCAGCGGCAGAAACAAGGTTCGGGGCTTGCCTGCGGTTGGGCGGAATCCGTGTCGATAGTAGAACGCGACGGCCTGATCGTTCTTGGCATCCACCAGGAGGGCGAACGCAGCGGCGGCGTCCTGAAGGGTCCGATGGACCGCGTTCATCAACATCAGTTCGCCGAGGCCGCGGCGTTGGTATCGCTGGTCGACGGCAAGCCTTCCAATACGAACAGCCGGCAACGTCGGGTATCGCGGCAGTCGTTTGGCTTCGTGCGGCGGAAGATCGACAAGGGGAATGCTCGCCGCCGACAGGGTGTAATAGGCCGCCACCCGGCTACTGGCGGTTTCTACTACCACAAAGCAATTGGTGATCCGGCGGCGGATGTCTTGCGTCACCTGAGTCTGGAAATACGTGTCGAGAGCCTTGTCGCCGCAGCGGAACGCGGCGCGGTCATGCCCGGCGCCGAGCGTTTCAAAGCGAAAGGACGCGGCGGTCATGCCGTGCCGAAAAGTTGGCGGTACCGCTTGGCGGCGCGCCTGAGAGCGGCCGTCGGCGCCGGCGGATTGAGAATCGCCGCCGCGATCTGGCGTTGGCCCTCGATGGAAAGACGGATGATCTCGGTTTCCTGGATCGCCCGGCACGCCACTTCATCGGCTGCGGCTACGACAAAATCCGTCAGCGTACGCCCCTGAATCTCGGCGGCACGCTTCAGGCGCGCCATCACGTCGTGCGGCAAGCGCGCCTCCAGCCGGGCGGTGGCTTGAGCTTCCTGTCTCATCGCACTTTCAGTATACGGCAAATTGCCGTATCAGTCAACGCGAGTTGCCTAGCGTACCCTCAGCCGAGATATGCGAAGAATCTGCTGCCTCCATCAAACTCCCCGTGCGAAAATGCGTCTAACGAGCGCATCGCCATCGTATTAGGTTTGGGTATTCATATGGCGACTCTCTTGCACGACCTGCGATACGCATTCCGGAACCTGGGGAACGCGCGCGGATTCGCCCTCGTTGGGGCTCTCACGCTGGCCATCGGCATCGGCGCTAACACCGCTATTTTCAGCATCATAGACACGATCCTGCTGCGGCCGCTGCCGTACCGGAATCCGAGCCAGTTGGTGCGCTTGAATGAGACTGAGTCGGCACCAGGGCGCTATCCATTCGCGGGGCCGGATTTCGTGGACTGGAAGGCGCAGAACAGCACCTTCCAGGACATGACGCTGTTTGCGTGGCCGCACGACATGAACCTCAGCGCCGGGGGGCGGCCGGAGCATGTGCTCGCGCTGCCCACGGAGGCGAACTTCTTTTCCCTGCTGGGCGTCGAGCCGCTACTGGGCCGAACCTGGGCCGCCGACGAAGACCAGCGGGGCAAGGATGACGTGGCCATCCTCAGCTACGGCCTCTGGCAAAGCCGCTTCGCCGGAGATCCCCACGCCGTGGGCCAGTCGATCGAGCTGAATGCGCGGAAGTACACCATCGTGGGCGTGATGCCGGCCAGTTTCCGCTTTCCGTGGAAGTCACAGCTCTGGATTCCACAGGTGATGGACTCGACTGTTTTGCGCACGCGCGGCAGCCATTGGGCGAATGCCATCGGCCGAATGAAGCCTGGCGTCTCGACAAAGGCCGCGTTGGCGGATCTCAAGATCGTGGCCGGGCGCCTCGAGAAGCAGTATCCGGGACCGAACGGCAAGGTGGGGGCGGCCGTGACCTCGCTCCGCGACGACATGGTCGGTGGTTCCCGTAACACGCTGTTCATGATGCTGGGGGCGGTCGGCCTGGTGCTGCTGATCGCGTGCGCGAACGTGGCGAACCTGCTGCTGTCCAGAGCCCTGGCGCGGCAGAAGGAAGTAGCCGTCCGCAGCGCGCTGGGGGCCTCTCGCGTTCGCCTGGTGCGTCAACTGCTGACCGAAAGCCTGCTCCTCTCCGTCGTGGGTGGCGCGCTCGGCCTGCTGCTGGCGTGGGGCGGCGTCACCCTGTTTTCCAGAGCCAAGAGCTACGGCCTGCCGGAGTTCAACGTGGTGCAGGTGAACGGCACGGTGCTGGCGTTCACGTTTGCGCTGGCGATCGCGACCGGTGTGTTGTTCGGCCTGTTCCCGGCATTGCAGATGTCGCGGCCCGATCTGCACGAGGAATTGAAAGGCGGGGCCGGAAGCTCGGTCAGCCCTGGGCGGCGCCGCCGGTTCACCAGCCACGCCCTGGTAGTGGCCGAGATTGCGCTTTCGATGATGCTGCTGATCTCCGCCGGCCTTCTGCTGAAGGACTTCGCGGCGTTGCGCAGCCTGGACATCGGCGTGCGCCGCGAGGGCGTCTGGACGGCGGCCGTCCAACTGCCCGAGGCCAGCTACAAAACCGACCGCCAGAAGTATGACTTCTCGGAGGCGCTGCTGGAGCGGGCGCGGCGCATCGGCGGGGTGGATTCGGTGGCCCTGAGCGATCACCTGCCGCTCGAAGGAGGCAGCAACTACTACATCAAGCTGCGCGGGCAGACCGGCGAGATGAGCAACCAATTGGTGGAGAGTCATGAGGCCTCGCCCGAATACTTCCACGCCATGGGCGTGCGTTTGCTCCAGGGACGGCTGTTCACGCCGGCCGACATCCAGACGGCCCTTGAGCACGATATGCGCCTCGACCCGATCTGGGAGTCCGGCACCCGGCCATCCGCGGATCTGACCAACGGCATCGTCTACCCGGTTGTGATCAATGAGCGCATGGCACGCTTCTTCTGGCCGAATCAAAACCCGCTGGGAAAGATGCTTTCGATAGGTGGCGACCAGGGCCCCTGGAAACAGGTCGTTGGGGTGGTGAGCGACGTGCGGCAATGGAGCCTCACTCACAGGCCCTTACCGGAGGCGTATGACCCCTTCGACGGAGATTCGCGCTTGTTTCTGGTGCTGCACACGTCCCTGCCGCCATCGAGCGTGACGGCCGAGGCGCGGCGCGCGTTGGGGCAGATCGATTCGACCTTGCCGCTTTACAGCGTTCGCTCGATGGACCAGGTGGTGGGCGAACAGGCGGAGGGGCAGCAATTCCTGAGCCTGTTGGTGGGCTCCTTCGCGGCGCTGGCGGCCCTGCTGGCGGCCATCGGAATCTACGGCGTGCTCTCATACGCGGTCAGGCAGCGGACGCGTGAGATCGGCATTCGTATGTCGCTCGGCGCCAGCCGCGGCCGCGTGCTGGGCGGAGTGCTGCTGGATGGCCTGCGCCTGGCCGGGCTCGGTCTCGCCGTTGGCATGGGAGGCGCGTATCTGGCGGGCCGCGTGCTGGCGAGCATGCTCCACGAGGTCAAACCCGGCGATCCGGCGATCTTCATTGCGACCGCTGGACTGCTGGCCGCGGTGGCGATGATCGCGTGTTACCTGCCCGCGCGAAGGGCCGCGAAGTTGGATCCGATGAGTGCGCTGAGGTACGAATAGGATTGGCACCAGCCGGCGGTTGAAGTTACTATAGTGAAGCAGTGTTTCTACGGCGCATCGCATTCTGCATCGCTCTGGCGGCTGTCGGCTTCGCTGCAGACGACATCCACACGGTGGACTTCAAGAACTTCACCTATCCTTGGCCCTCGCGACTAGGAGGCGTGCCAGAGTCGTGGAGTTGGCTCGTTCAACGTCAGAATTCCACGGTTCGACTGGTGGATGGCGTGCATCACTTCACCGATTCCGGCCAGTTCGAGCCGAGCCGGCCATACGTGATGTTTTCGTCGGTTACTTACGGCAATCTCACCGGCGATGGGCGTGAGCAAGCCGCGGTGGACTTGATGTACAGCACCGGGGGAACCGCGCACTGGCATTACCTCTACGTCTATGCGCTTGCCAATGGCGCGCCGAGACTGTTGGGAATGATGCGAAGCGGGTCCAGAGCTGACGGCGGGTTGGTTCGGATAGCCATCGAGAGGCGCCTACTCGTCCTGGACTTTCAGGACACCGACAGGCGAACAGCCGACTGCTGCTCAGAGGGCTGGGTTCGGGTTACTTATCGGTGGCTAGGTACGCATTTCGCCGAGACAGGAAGCAGGGGCCGCGGCGATTTCAAGGAATGAGTTCGGCGAGCCATCCGGCGGATCGTTCCCGACGCTACGCTGCCTGATGGACGGGTTCGTGATGCAGTCGCATAAGTTGATCGGCACTCAACGCGACCATGGCGTAGGTTCTGCCGTCGCCATCGCAGAACTCAACCTCGTAGACGCCCGGGGCCCAGTCCGCGACAATGGTGCCGACCTGGCCGCGGACTAATCCTTCCTCGGGCAGATCCTTGACCAAGGCCACGACAGCGTGCATCTCGATCTCGCTCATGACGAACCTTCCAACTTATAGTACACAACAACTCGTCAGCTCTCCCACCCGAACCCATACCGGAACCCGTTCTCCGCGATTCCGCGCAGCTCGGCTTCACTGAAACCGAATGCGCGCGCGGCCAAGCCATATTCGTCTTTCAGCGTGCAGCCGAACATGGCGGGATCGTCAGTGTTCAAGACGATCGGCACGCCGGCGTCGTACAAATCGCGGATGGGGTGGTCTTCGAGATGCGTCACTACGCCGGTCACCAGGTTGCTGGTGATACAGATTTCAAGCGGGATGTCGCGATCGCGCAAATGGCGCAACAGGTTGGGATCGCGCACGGCGGCGATGCCGTGGCCGATGCGTTCCGCGCCCAGGCGCAGGGCGGCCCAGACGGATTCCGGTCCGCCGCTCTCACCGGCGTGAGCGGTGAGATGCAGGCCGGCGGCTTTGGCAAAGGCGAAGACTTCAGTGAACCATTCGGCGGGCCCGCGTTCCTCGCTGCCGCCGATGCCGATGGCCACCACGCCGCGATCCAGCCGCGCTGCAGCCAGGCGGGCCACTTCCCACGCAGGCTCCACGCCGAACTGGCGCACCGCGTCCAGAATCCAGCGGACCTCTACCGGCGAGCCGCGCGCGGCGTCGTGAATGGCGTCGAAAATGGGGGCGAATTCCTGCTTCTTCCATAGCACTACGCCCGCCGCAACGATGATTTCGGCGTAGCGGACGTTTTGTGCGGCCAGGCGCTCGAGCAGCCGACGCGTGACCAGCGCGTAGTCTTCCGGCCGCGCCAGGCGCGTCACCACCGCGCCAAAGGTTTTCAGGAAGGCGTTGAAGTCCGGGTAATGGTAAAGCGCGCGCAGTTCTTCGAGCGGCGTCGAAGGGTCCAGCTCGTGCAGCGTTTCGGCATCCACACACCCTTCCAGGTGCAGGTGCAACTCGGCCTTGGGCAAGCGCGCGGCAAAATCTTGCATACTCGGCTATTATTGAGGTTCGCATATTGTTACGGGACCCAAGTCGGCTCTCATGACCGCGGCAGAGATTGAATCGATAGTGGGCGGATACCACGGGGATGCCTTTCGGATCCTTGGGCCCCACAGCGTTCGCAGGAAAGTCGGACAGGCGCGCTGGGAAGTGCGCGCGTTTCTCCCGCAGGCCGAAATCGTCGAGGTGTTGTCCGAGGGCCAGGTCTGGCCGATGGAAAAGAGGCACGCCGGCGGCTTCTTCTGCGCCCAAATGGCGGGCGAACCGAAACGGTACACCCTCCGCGCGCACCTGTGGGACGGGCGGGATGTCGAGATCGAAGACCCGTACCGGTTCGGCCAGTTGATCTCCGATACCGAGATCTACCTGCACGGAGAAGGCACGCTGCACGAAGCTTACCGCACGCTGGGCGCGCACCTGGCGGAATCCGATGGCGTGCGCGGCGTGCGCTTCGCGGTGTGGGCGCCCAACGCGGAAAACGTGACCGTGGCCGGCGAGTTCAACGATTGGGACATTCGCCGCCACCCCATGCGGCGCCGCAACGGCGGCTTCTGGGAGCTTTTTGTTCCGGGCCTGGGCGAGGGGACGGCGTATAAGTACAACGTGCGGTCGCGCTTCGCCGGCCATCAGCAGCTCAAGGCGGATCCGTACGCGTTCTTGTGCGAAACGCCGCCCAAATCGGCGTCGGTGGTCTGGAACATCGATCACTACCAGTGGAACGACGCGGCTTGGCTGGAGCAGCGGGCGAAGACCGACTGGCTGAAATCGCCGGTCTCGGTTTACGAAGTTCACGCCGAATCGTGGATGCGCGACCCGCAGGGCCAGCCGCTGACATACCGCGAGATGGCGGTGAAGCTGGTCGAATACGTGGTTCGGATGGGCTACACGCACATCGAGCTGTTGCCCATCATGGAACACCCGTTCTCGGGCTCGTGGGGTTACCAGGTGATCGGTTACTTCGCCCCCACTTCGCGCTTCGGAACGCCGGACGATTTCCGGTACTTGGTGGATTGCTGCCACCAGGCGGGCATCGGCGTGCTGGTGGATTGGGTGCCCGGCCACTTTCCCAAGGACGCGCACGGGCTGGTCTTTTTCGACGGCACCGCGCTCTACGAACACGCCGACCCGCGCCAGGGTGAGCAGAAGGAATGGGGCACCCTGGTCTTCAACTACGGCCGCAACGAAGTGCGCACCTTCCTGATTTCGAACGCGCTGTTCTGGCTCAAGGAGTATCACATCGACGGGCTGCGGGTGGACGCGGTGGCCTCCATGCTGTACCTGGATTATTCACGCAAGGCCGGCGAATGGCTGCCCAACCAGTTCGGCGGCAACGAAAACCTGGAGGCCATCGATTTTCTGCGGCGCTTCAACGAGCTGGCGCACCAGGAGCCGGGCGTCTTCACGGCGGCGGAAGAATCCACCGCGTTTCCCGGCGTTTCGAAGCCGGTCTACCTGGGCGGGCTCGGCTTCACCATGAAGTGGAACATGGGCTGGATGCACGACATGCTGGACTATTTCAGCAAGGATCCCGTTTACCGCAAGTTCCAGCACAACCACATCACGTTCAGCCTGCTCTACGCGTTCACCGAGAACTTCGTGCTGCCGATTTCGCACGACGAAGTGGTGCACGGCAAAGGCTCGTTGTTCAGCAAAATGCCGGGCGACGAGTGGCGCCAGTTCGCCAACGTGCGCGCATTCCTGGCGTACATGTGGGGACATCCCGGCAAGAAGCTGTTGTTTATGGGGCAGGATATCGGGCAGCGGGAAGAGTGGAACAGCTCCGGCCAGATCCGCTGGGAGCTGCTCGAATTCGATTTTCACCGCAAGCTGCAGGCGCTGGTGCGGGAATTGAACCGCATTTACCGCTCCAGCCCCGCGCTGTATCAGGTGGATTTTCACTACCGCGGCTTCGAGTGGGTGGACTTTCACGATTCGGCCAACTCCGTGATCGCCTTCCTGCGGCGCGCCGAGGATCCCAGCGACTTCATTCTCTTCTGTTGCAACTTCACGCCCGTGCCGCGCGAAAGCTACGAGTTCGGCGTGCCGGAAGAAGGCTTTTACGAGGAGATTCTGAACACCGATTCGGAGCTGTTCGGCGGCTCGAACCTGGGCAACGGCGGCCTCGTGTCCTCGCGGCCGGTTCCCAAGCACGGTCACCCGTCGAGCATCGCGGTGACGCTGCCCCCGCTGGCCGTGGTGGCCTTCCGCAAACGGTAAGGGGAGTTCCGTAAAAACCGGCGATTGATCCTTGCGGGTGCGGTGCGACAGGACTCATAAAGCTGCCGCTAGAATGCATAACCTTGCCGCGATCAACCCTTCGAAAACAACGACTTCGGCCCGCCGGAAGTCACGTTGCTGGCGGAGGTTGAATGCATAATGTTGCCGAAAAGCCAAAACTGGATTCTGATGCTCGCGCTGTTCTTGGCCGCCCCGGCGATGCGTTCCCCGATCACCGTGCCGCGAAATCAATCTCGCGATGATCGCGAGACCCTGGCGGGTTCTCGTACCAATCCACGGCAGGCCGGCTCCCAGCTCTTTCCGAGTCGCGCGTCAACTGCTCAAAGAGGATCAACTGAGCGGGCCGCGCTCGTGTGGTGGCCGAAGGACGGGCCGCATCTGATCGAGTCAGCCAACCGCGCGGCGATCAAAATCTCGTTTGAGCCCTTGACAACCCGACCATGCAACGCCTAGAATAATACCTAGCTACTTAGGCATAGCTAGATGGGCGTTAACCAATGGGAACGAAGAAGAACGACATCCTGCAAGGCACGCTGGTGCTGCTGATTCTGAAAACGCTGACGGGACAGAGGCGCATGCACGGCTACGCCATCACCTCCTGCATCCACGCGGTCTCCGATCAACTGCTGCGCGTGGAGGAGGGCTCGCTTTACCCGGCGCTGCATCGCATGGAGCAGGCGGGCTGGATACGGGCTGAATGGGGCATGACGGAGAAGAATCGCGAGGCGCGCTTCTATTCAGTGACACCGCTGGGCCGCAAACAGCTCACCCAGGAAGAGGAAAGCTGGGGAAGGCTGACAGCGGGCGTAGGCAAGGTTTTGCGCTATGTATAAGTGGCTCGGGCGATTGCGCAACGCCATCCGCCCGGGGCGCCTCGACCGCGACCTGGAGCGCGAACTGCGGTTCCACGTCACCGAGCGCATCGAGGAACTGCAGAACGCCGGCGGCATTAGTGCCGAGGCTGCCGCCCGGCTGGCGCGCCAGCGGTTCGGCAACTATACCGCGCAGGTGGAAAGGACGAGAGACATGGATATCGCCGAAGGAATGGATGCGATGCTGCGGAATGTACGGCTGGCGCTGCGCGTGCTGGCGAAGTCGCCGGCGTTTTCGATCACGGTGGTGCTGACGCTGGCGTTGGGGATCGGCGCCAACAGCGCGGTCTTTTCGGCGATCAATTCGGTGCTGCTGCGGCCGCTGCCATTCCCGAACAGCGACGAGATCGTCAGTATCGCGCAGATCGAGGCGAAGACGCCGCAGCCCCAGATAGCGCCAGCCAGGCTGGAGGACTGGAACCGCATGAACCACACCTTCCAGGCCATCAGCGGCTACTATTCGCAGGACGATTCCGAACTTTCCGGCGATCTACCGGAGATGCTGACGCATGCCCTTGTGGCGCCGCGGTTCCTGCAGGTTTGGGGCATCGCCCCGCAACTCGGCCGTGACTTCAACTCTGCAGAGGAGCATTTCGGCGGACCCAACGCCGTCCTGATCAGCGACCGTTACTGGCGGCGCCGTTTCCGCGGCAGTCCCGATGCCATAGGCAAGACGCTGCGTCTGAGGCAGCTATCCTACCAGATTATCGGAGTGATGCCGCCGTCGATCGAGTTCGTGCAGCGGAACATCGACCTCTGGTCGGTGAGCGCGCCCGATTTTCCCTATGCCCGCAGCCGCGATCTGACCTGGTTCGACGGCATCGGCCGTCTCAAGCCCGGCCTGACGCTGGCGCAGGCGCGCGCCGACCTGGCGACCGTGCAGGCGGATCTCGCCCGGCAATTCCCCAAGCCGGATGCGCAGATCCGCGCCGGCATCGAGCCGCTGAAGGAGCAGACGGTCGGGGGCGTGCGGGAGTCGCTTTGGGTTGTGTTCGGATCGGTGACGATGCTGCTGCTGATCGCGTGTACGAATATCGCGGCGCTGCTGCTTTCACGGGCCGCCGGCCAGCAGCATGAGATCGCCGTACGCTTCAGCCTGGGAGCGTCGCGCGCCTCCGTGGTGTCGCAGTTGCTGACTGAGGTTCTTCTTTTGGCGCTGGCGGGCGCGGCCGTGGGGCTCGGGCTCGCGGCGGCCGCGACACGCGTTTTCCGTGTGCTCGCCAAGGATTTGCCGCGTGTGGACGAGATCGGGCTCGACTGGCGCATCGTCGTGTATTCGTTGATCTGCGCGGTGGCCGCGACGCTGGCATGCGGGATCGTACCGGCGATTCTCGGGACGCGCCGCAGCCTGGCGGGGTCGCTCGCGTCTTCTGGTCGCTCGCAGGTGTCAGGCCGGCGTACGGCGCAGTTCACGCTGGTGGGGGTGCAGGTGGCGCTGGCGGTCACTCTGCTCGCCGGCGCGGGACTGCTGCTGCGGAGTTTCCAGGCGTTGGGCCGGGTGGCCGGCGGGTTCGATCCGAATCACGTGTTGACCTTCCGGATCAGTTCCTCATGGGGTGAAACGGGCAATATCAAGGCGGCCGGGCAGACGGTGAAGCGTATTCTGGAGGCCATAGCGGCGGTGCCAGGAGTGGAATCATCGGCTGCGACCTTCCTGCTTCCGGGCGTGCCCGGCAGCTTCCCGGTGGAACTGAATGTGGCGGAAGGACGGGCGGAGAGCGAGCCGAAGATTATCGCTGAATCGCGCATCGGCAGCGCCGGACTGTTCGCGACGATGCGCACTCCGCTCCTTGCCGGCGAGATGTGCCCGCAAGAGTCCAATACCCCCGGGATGCTGGTGAACCGTTCGTTCGCGAACACCTATTTCGGCGGCGCCGGCGTCATCGGCAAGCACTTGGGGCAGCCGGGCAGCATGTACTTCCCGAGTGCGGTGGTGCGCGGCATCGTCGGCGATGCGCGCGAGCGCGGGCTCGATCACGAGCCGGTGCCGACCATTTACTACTGCGGCCTGATTATGCAACCCGGCCTGTACTTCCTGGCACGCACGCACGCGGACCCGATGGCGCTCGGGGGAGCCGTTCGCCGCAAACTGCATGAGATCGAGCCGGCCCGCTCGGTGTACGACATTTCGCCGCTTACGGCGCACCTCTCCGACGCCTTCGCGGAGAACCGACTGCGTACGGTGCTGCTGACCTTCTTTGCGCTCACTGCGATTTCGCTGGCATGTGTCGGGCTCTACGGCACGCTGAGCTACCTGGTGAACATCCGGCGGCGCGAAGTGGGGCTGCGGCTGGCGCTGGGCGCGCCCCGGGCGCGGATCGTGCGGCAGTTCCTGGCGCACGGAATGCGGGTGTCATTGCTCGGCTGTGTGGCAGGGCTCGGGCTGGCCGGAGCGTTCACCAGGGTGCTCACCGGAATGCTGTTTGGCGTGTCGCCTTGGGATGCGGTCACGATGACCGGAGTGATCGCGCTGGTGATCGCAGTATCGATCGCGGCGTCGCTGCTGCCAGCCGTGCGAGCGGCAAGGGTCGAGCCGATGCAGGTGCTCCGAGAGGAGTAGCCTGGCCCAAGCTGGCAGCCTACGCGCAGAAAAGAGTTTCCGGTGCTGCATGTCACGGCCCTGCGTCACGAGCGACTCCCTGCCCGTTTCGCAACATCATGAGCAGTGCCCCAATCTGGATGGGGTTCCGACCCGAGTGAATCTTCGGCCGCTCAGAAACTGCTGCGGGCATCGCGCGTCGCGGTCCGACTTCGGCGGGCGTTATTTGGAAATATCGGAAGCCAACTCCGCCGGCAAGCCGGTCCGCCGCGCTGTTTCCGAATGCCGCGTCATCCGACCAGAGCTGCTCTTGAATCCAGCCGCCGCGGCGAGTGTCTCGGCTTTAACACAGCATCAAAACTTCACCTGCCGGATTGTGAAGGTGGTGGTGATGCGCCGCAAGACGGACGCCTTCGCCGACCCCAAGGTCTCCGAGGTGGTTGTCAACATGGACCGACTCGAGGAAGAGGTTGCGCCGCACGCGAAGGCGAGGATCACAGCAGCGATTCACTCCGCCCCGCCGCCACTTGAGACATACTTCAAAATATCTCCCGCAGAACAGTTCAATTCCCTGCACAGAGCGTCGAGAGTCGAGAATCGAATTGCTCTTGCCTTGTTGCTCTTCAAGATAGACAGGTTCGCCAGTGTGATTCCAACACGACCAGCGAGTTCAGTGAGAGAAATCCCTCGTTCGAGCATGACGCGGTCAAGATGAATGCGAATCGCCATCGCTACCTGCCTATACGGTGAGTTCGTTTTCGGTCTTGAGTGCGTAGCCGCGACGAAAGACCTCAGCTAGAACGAAGAGCACGATTCCCATAAAGATTGCGTCGAAATCGATCGCCCAGGAGATCCAGACGCCCGCTTCGGGCCGCAATCCGAGCTTAAGTAACGCGGCACAAAAGAGTGTTCGCAGAACGGAGCCCAAAATGACAACGCAACCCATTATCCGCAGGCGACTCGGAGTCTTGAGATCAAACGGCTCTCCCAATCCAACGGGCGCCAGAATTCGCATAAGCAGGTAAAGAACAACGGCTTGGTACGTCCGTGAAACAAGTTCCATTGCCCAAATCCACCATTTCGCCTCCGTCCCACGCAACAGATCGAAAGTGACGAACAACGGGCCACTTCGGATATCGAACGAAAGATGTTGGAGAGAGCGGTAAGGAAGAACCGGCGCGATTGACATGAGCAGGACACGAAATATCGCCAGAATGAACACCACCTTCAACACCAGATGGGCTTTTGATGCGATCGATTTCGGGCCAATCAGGTTCATACATCCTCCTACCAATGGCAGTTGATCTAATCACCGTCGGCGCTACCGTACCTGAGGCAGATAATCCACGTACAGACGATCCCAGTCCGTATCCGCCAATCGCCCGAAAAAGGGGAAGTTAAAATGTGCTTCCGACCCATAGCTGTCCCAACGTTAGTTGAATAGACTCAGTTGATTGGACGGGTCGTCGAGGGGAAGTTCTTGTTCGGATGCGTCGATTGCATGCAAAATGGGCATTTTTTCGAAAGCTGTGACG
>Ga0187891_1000711_pt1 | contig 32055 bp, 33 predicted proteins | sample June2016WEW_21_4_FD_132990 | JGI IMG/M metagenome (GOLD analysis project Ga0187891, IMG submission 132990) | Peatland microbial communities from SPRUCE experiment site at the Marcell Experimental Forest, Minnesota, USA - June2016WEW_21_40 | ecosystem: Environmental > Terrestrial > Soil >... | reverse complement strand
TGGTTACTACGTAAGCGGAGCAGTATACAGTGTAGTGGCTATAATAATTGGCATAATCTGCGTGATTGGGGCAAAGTCCGTTGGAACCTTGGTGTGGGCGATAGTGCTGTTAGTGCTTGGAATCATTTCAGGCGGAATCGGAGGAGCCTTAGTTATTATCGGAGCCCTTCTAGGATTAGTATCAATATTAGTCAAATCATAGCAGGATATTTCGATTTGTTTCGGCTTCTGGGAAAAAGAATTAAATTACTTGTACGTTAAATCAAGATAAGGTATTTTGATGAGTGAAGTTGAAAGCCGATTGAACCGCCTGCTAAGAAGCGATTCGTACCTCGCGCCTTTTTCCGATCAGATTCGACGCCGCTTGGAGCGTATTGAAGAGACAGAGCAATGTCTCACTCAGGGAAAAATTAGCTTGGCAGAGTTTGCGTCTGGCCACGAATATTTCGGTCTCCATTTCAGACGTGGCGAATGGGTTTTCCGTGAATGGGCTCCAAATGCAACGGCGATTTACCTGATAGGAGACATGAGTAACTGGCAGGAGCAAAATGAATTTTTGCTGCAAAAAACCCGTGACTTAGGTGTCTGGGAAATTCGTTTGGCTGCCGACAAATTGGCGCATGGTGATCTGTTTCGGCTCCGTGTTCATTGGGCAGGGGGCGAAGGTGACCGCATTCCCGCTTATGCCAGGCGAGTTGTTCAGGACCCCAAAACTTTGATTTTCAACGCCCAAGTCTGGTCACCGCCAAAGCCGTATCAGTGGCAAATCGATTTTAAACGACCAAAAAAGCCTCCATTAATCTATGAAGCCCACGTCGGTATGGCGCAGGAAGAAGAAAAAATCGGTTCCTTCCGCGAGTTTACTTTCGGAGTGCTTCCACGAATCGCCAACGCTGGTTACAACACGTTGCAGCTGATGGCTATTCAAGAGCATCCCTACTATGGGTCATTCGGGTATCAGGTATCAAGTTTTTTTGCCCCTTCATCGCGGTATGGGGCGCCTGAAGATTTGAAGCTTCTAATCGACGCGGCTCACGCCCAGGGACTCACCGTTTTCATGGACCTGATCCATTCCCACTCCGTATCCAACGAAGTGGAGGGATTGAGCCGCTTCGACGGGACCGCATTTCAGTATTTTCATGAAGGTCCACGCGGAAAACACACGGCGTGGGATTCCCGCCTATTTGATTACGACAAAACTCAGGTTTTGCATTTTTTGCTTTCCAACTGTCGATACTGGCTAGACGAATTTCACTTTGACGGCTTTAGGTTCGACGGCGTCACTAGCATGCTTTACCTGCAACATGGTCTTAGCCGAGTGTTCACTTCATACAACGATTACTTCGACGGCAGCTTAGACGAAGATGCTTTGGCCTATTTAGCTCTGGCCAACCGAGTGATTCACGCTGTCCGACCTGACGCCGCAACGATAGCCGAAGATGTCAGCGGCATGCCCGGTTTAGCTGTTTCCCAGTCAGACGGCGGATTCGGTTTCGACTACCGCTTTGCAATGGGAGTGCCTGACTACTGGATTCGCCTAATAAAAGATTATAAAGACGAGGATTGGCCCATCAGTCACCTCTGGTTTGAACTTACCAATCGCAGAAAAGATGAGAAAACCATTAGTTACGTCGAATCTCACGACCAAGCGTTAGTTGGAGACCAAACACTTATTTTCCGACTGATCGGCCAAGACATGTACTATCACATGGGCATCAACGATGACAACGCGAAAGTCGCCCGTGGAATTGCTTTGCACAAAATGATCCGTTTGATAACCCTGGGCACCGCCAGCAATGGCTACCTTAACTTTATGGGCAACGAATTCGGCCACCCGGACTGGATAGATTTCCCCCGCGAGGGAAACAACTGGTCATTTAAGCATGCTCGGCGACAATGGCATCTCGCAGACAACGTTCACCTAAAGTATCATCTGCTAGCTCGATTCGACCGCGACATGATAGCATTGGTCAAGACGCATCATCTTCTTGAAACAGCCAATCTGCAGCTGCTGCATGAAGATTCCGAGAAAAAAATAATCATCTTCAAAAGGGCTGACCTGATTTTTGCCTTCAACTTTAATCCCACTCAATCCTTCACTGATTACCAATTTGAAGCGCCCCCGGGAAAATACAGCATGATTCTAGACAGCGACGAACCAAAATACGGCGGATACGGCAGACTGATGCCTCAGCAAACCCACTTCACTGTGGTGAACACTGCTGAAGCAAAACGTCAAAATGTTCTCAGCCTTTATCTGCCGGCTCGCTCCGCTTTTGTCCTATGCTCGACCATAGAAGACAAACAATCATGAACAGTCCCAAATTAGAGAAAAAGAGAAGAGCAAAAATCCATGATTGACCCGGCATTACTGGTCCCACTGAGCAGGTTTCAGTAAAACCGCGCGTGTAAGAACTGCTTTATCAGTCTATGAGAGATGGAACTGCTTAGCCGAAGAATGTTGCTGCTATGTCGTAGAGCTTAGAATCAACCGTTTTCAGTTTACCGATTACGTCTTTTAAGGGCACTGACACCATGGCGTTTCCTTGGATGGCAACCATCTGGCCGAATCTGCCCTCATGTACCAGGTCAATAGCCGCGATTCCAAATCGGGTAGCTAAAACCCTGTCAAACGCGATCGGAGAACCACCACGTTGAAGGTGACCCAGAACAACCACCCTAGTTTCAATGTTTTCGCAGTTCTTCTCTACTTCCTTCCCTATGTAGTAACCCACGCCGCCGAACCTTACGTGCCCAAACTCGTCTACCCCGCTACTATAAAGGATCTCTTCGCCACCTTCCGGTTTAGCGCCTTCAGCAGCAACTATTATGCTGAAGTTTCGACCGCGCTCCTGCCTCTTTCTGATGCAATTGCAGACTTCATCAATCTCAAAGGGCTTTTCAGGAATCAGAATGTGATCCGCCCCTCCGGCAATTCCTGCCTCCAAGGCGATCCAACCGGCGTGTCTACCCATAACTTCAAGGATTAATACCCTGTGATGCGCTTCTGCCGTCGTATGAAGCCTATCGAGTGCTTCACAAGCAATTGCAACCGCCGTTTGAAAACCAAAGGTATAGTCCGTGCCAACAAGGTCGTTGTCGATTGTTTTGGGCACTCCGACCACGGGGAACCCCATTTCGTACAGTTTGTAAGCTACACCAAGAGTATCCTCTCCGCCAATTGCGATAACCGCTTCAATGCCGTTCTCGGAAACGTTTTTCAGGATACGTTTTGCTCCATCTTCGCTCTTGAAAGGGTTGGTCCTTGAAGTGCCTAATATTGATCCGCCCTTGGGAAGCAGGCCAGAAATGGTATCGAGGTCTAAGGGGATGAATTCGCCTTCGATTAATCCTTTCCAACCGTCTTTAACGCCTACAGTTTCATATTCGTAATCTTGAATTGCCTTTCTAACGATGGCTCTAAGGGCGGCGTTAATCCCAGGTGCGTCTCCTCCGCCGCTCAATATACCAATTTTCATCTTATTTTCTCCTCTTTTGTTACTATCATTTCAGCCTACTCAACAAATGTAGCTTGCCACTATTATAGATAGGAGTCACTGGAAATTAATTCATGAGTTATGAGTAGGAAATTGGATTGGAACATTTTTGGGACAACTGATTACTTCAGACCCACCATAGGCATCTTGTTACCACGAGTAAGCATTTGACCAAAAATAGGCGAAAGTCGCGGAAGAAATAAAGCTGGAGTTGGGCTTTATCCTCTTTAAAGGAAGATTCCCAGAGTATTCATAAGGTTGAAACGTTATTGATAGGTTTTATGCCTGTCGCTTGTTTCTTTGCTTACTCTGTTTTTCCCTAAACCACCGTTGTGTGCGCTCAACACGAATTGCAATGTATTTTCCTTGAAAAATTCTCTAAATTGATTTCCACATTTAGTACACTTGTACATCTTAACTCGGAATCGTCCAAAGTCCCATTCCTTATCAGGTTCTTTTACATGAGCAGTACAATTTGGACACTTCGGCATAACAATCAACCTGTTAAAATAAAGGGTAAAATGGCTATATATACCCGTTTTTGGCGCTAATTCTAAAGGACGATTTTCGTCTCCAACAAAGGGTAATTTAAACCTGAGTGGCGAATTTAGCTTCTGACCCGCCTTATCCTCGGTTTGGGGCAAGTTTGAATTGGCGTCTTTGTTTTTTTCCGCGGGGTCTTCGTGACCCTATTTCCGTTTCATTCTGCTTTGCAGTTACTTTTTTGTTCTCACCAGTGTATCGTTTCACTTCTTTTACGGAAGATTTTTGAGGCTTCGTTTCTTGCTCACTATTATTCGCATTTTCTTTTTCACTCATGTTTTTTCACCTCAGTATTTAGGTTTTCTATTTTAGAATAAATAGTCAATTAAAATAATGCGCGTTTAGAAGTGAACCTTTTAAGGCTTTAGTTCTCTGTCTTCACTGTAGTTTCTATCTTCGTGGGCTTCCTCTTCTTCTTCGTCTTCGGTTTCTTCTTCAGCTTCGCTTGCTTCTTCGCCTTTCGTCGCCGCTTTATCTTCAGCTTCTCCTTTTGGCGGGTAAGCCTTATCCAACCAAACTTCAAACTGCCTTTTGCTGTCAGAGACAGAAAAAGCCCAGTCACACAATCCACCAATGACCTTGCCAACATCAATTTCGTGGTCGTCAGCTAAACCTTTCAAAAACTCTTCCCAATTTGCAGGTAAAGACACTGAAAGACTACCCATAAAAAACATTCTCCACTATCATGTTACTGCCAAGTTATATTTAAGCTTCAAAAACACTTGAGAATTCTATGCTTAGAACTTTTACTTTAATCCTTTCTTGGATAGTTGGTTGATACCAGAAGTCTCTAAAGTTCAAATAAACGGATTCGAAAAATCGGCGACGACCCAATTCAATTTACTTTTATTGCTAATTAACGAAGAGACACAGAAATGTTTCTACCTTTGCTCTTTTAACAATTGCAATCGTTTGGCGACTTCTTTAGAGATTTTTTCCAAACCTGCTGCTAATTCTTCACGGTCAACTTCGTCTAATGGGAACCATTTCCCGTCTTTATCGATGAACACAAGTTCCAGCTTTTTATTGACCATTATTTTCCACCAATTAATCAAATGATATTTGTTTACGAATTGCTTAAACTTTTCTTGCCATATACATTAGCCGGGTAAACGTAACTTGCTTGAAATTGCCATTCTGTTAAAAAAGGGGTTTCCGGCTAGATTGTCCGTAATGACATCACTCAGCAGCAGCTTAACCTACCGTCTTTTTGCCCACTATTTTTACGAGCGAATAGCCTACCCCTTATAGCCTGTTTATATTGTGTAGTTGTCGCCTGTTTTGCTTTCTTCTGTTCTGTAGAAAGTTAGGCAAAGCTTACAGAAATCAAGTGTTACTTCGTCCCAAGTTGTCTCTTGGTTTGCGAGGCGTTTAGCGGTTTCTTTTGCTTCTGCTTGGATTTTTGGAAGAACATCGATGAATTGTTGGGTGCCTTTAATTGCGCGTTTAGAGTTTATGTATTGGCTTACGGCTGCCTGTGTGGTTTTAAGTTTCTTTGCCGCTTCAACCTGCGTTAAATGGTACGTGTTTACGAGTTCTTTGGCGACAAGGGATCTGAAGATTGGAAGTACAAATTTTCCTATGGTTTCGCATCGGGCACTCATTTTGGCTCTGCAAATATAACGGCATTATACCTTAATAAATTAAATGCCGGGTTTGCCCGTTTCGGTTTTTTTTTGAATTGTCCAGCTTGTAACAAATTCTAATTTTTAAGGGTTGGAAAATTTGTCGTGAGCTAAAACTGTTGTTTCGTTCCAGTTTATTCGGAAGTTCTTTTTTTGTCGGCTGTTTTGTTCAATTACGGGAAGTAAAGCTTTTATAACACTGTTATATTATAACATCTGTATAACAGGTGAATTAAAAATGACAAAAATCGCAAATAACGTTCTAGAAACAATCGGCAATACACCATTAGTACGCTTAAACAAAATAACAAAAGACGCAAAAGCCACAGTCATAGGCAAACTTGAAGCCCGCAACCCCGGCGGAAGCGTTAAAGACCGCATTTGCTGGAGCATGATTTCAGAAGCAGAAAAACAAGGCTTAATCAAGCCAAACACTGTGATAATAGAACCGACAAGTGGCAACACAGGCATCGGCCTTGCCATGGTGGCGGCAGTGAGAGGTTACAGGCTGATCTTAACAATGCCTGAAACCATGAGCATTGAAAGACGCAACCTACTCAAAGCCTACGGTGCAGAGTTAGTTTTAACTCCTGGCCCAGAAGGCATGAGCGGAGCCATAAGAATAGCTGAAGAATTGGCTGCAAAAACCCCTAACTCCTTCGTACCGCAACAGTTCAAGAACCTGGCCAACCCCAAAGTTCACAAAGAAACAACAGGGCCAGAAATCTGGAATGACACGGACGGAAAAGTAGACATATTGATATCTGGTGTCGGTACGGGTGGAACAATAACTGGGGTGGCCCAGTACATAAAACCGCTTAAGCCCAATTTCAAAGCCATAGCAGTTGAACCAGCAGCCTCACCAGTCTTAAGTGGAGGCAAAAAAGGACCACACAAAATCCAAGGCATCGGCGCAGGTTTCGTGCCTGACGTCTTAAAACGCGACTTGGTTGATGAAATCATACAGGTTAAGGATGAAGATGCGCTTCAAACAGCCCGACTACTAGCCAAGCAGGAAGGTTTACTTGTGGGAATATCATCGGGTGCGGCAGCTTTTGCGGCAATCGAAGTAGCTAAAAGGAAGGAAAATGAAGGCAAACTAATAGTAGTTATCCTTCCAGACACAGGCGAACGCTACCTCAGCACAATACTGTTCCAAGAACCCGTTCCCACACCATCTCTCTAACCTTTTCTTTTTTTGGTTAAAAGCACATATTCCCGTTTTATTGTCTGTCTGGTTATAATTCATCTCGCAAGATAGGGTGTAAAATATTTGGATGTTAACAAAATTCGAGAAGACTTTCCAATTCTAAAACGTAAAATAAACAATAATGCTCTGGTGTATTTTGACAATGCCGCCACTTCACAAAAACCAATACAAGTAATCAATGCCCTAGTGGATTTTTACGAGAACCATAACGCCAACACTGGCAGAGCCGTCCATACGCTTTCTCAAGAAGCAACAGATATGCAGAAAGAAGCCCGCGAAAAAGTCGCCCACTTCATAAACGCCAGTGACAGCGCCGAGATAGTTTTTGTTAGGGGCACAACCGAAGCAATCAATTTAGTGGCTTACTCGCTGGGTCTGCACACATTGAAAAAAGGTGATGAAATCTTGATTTCAATGATGGAGCACCACAGCAACATTGTACCCTGGGACATAATTTCGCGATTGAGAGGTTTAAAAATCAAATATGTGAACGTCAACGATGATGGCTCACTGAATTATGAAGACTTTGAAAGCAAAATATCCAATAAAACTAAACTTGTCTCTTTAACTCATGTTTCAAACGTAACCGGCGCAATTAACGACGTTAAAAAGGTTGCTCGGGCTGCACATGATCATGATGCATTAATGCTTGTTGATGGAGCTCAATCTGTTCCACACTTGCCCGTTGATGTTAAAGATTTAGATGTTGATTTTTTAGCTTTCTCCGGTCACAAAATGCTTGGACCAACGGGAATCGGCGTGCTTTACGGCAAAGCTGCGATTCTTGAGAAGATGGCGCCTTTTCAAGGCGGAGGCAGCATGATAAGCGATGTTTCGTTCAACAAGGAAGAGGGGCGTTGTGATATAGCGTTTAATAGTTTGCCTGGGAAGTTTGAGGCTGGCACGCCTGACATTTCAGGTATTGTAGGTTTAGGCGCCGCCGTTAAATACCTTGAGCAAATAGGGCAAAAAGAAGTTCTAGAGCATGACCGATTGTTAACTAATTACGCAATAAAGAGAATGCGTGAACTAAGTAACGTAGTTATTTATGGGCATAGTAATGAATCTTTAAGCTGTGGAATTATTCCGTTCAATGTTGAAGGTTTGTCATCTCATGACGCTGCACTTTTTATGGATAATTACGGCATAGCCATAAGAAGCGGTTTCCACTGTGCTCAGCCTCTGCACCAAATCTTTAAGTTGCAGTCTTCTGCACGGGCAAGCTTTTATCTATACAACACATTTGAGGAGATTGATCGTTTCGTTGATGTTTTAAGTAAAGTTGTTTAGCAAGTTCAATATTTTTTATTTAATTTCTTTATTTTTTTTGATGGTTTTTCACTTTTTAATTTTTGTATTTCATGGTATATGTCGTTCCAACTGTAAACTCGTTTGGTTAAGTTTTTAACGTTTAATGTTTTGTTCCAAGGCTGATCATAAACTAAAACATTTTTGACTTTCTGTGTCCAACCCAATGCTTCTTCAAGTGAATCTTCCACTATCAGATCTAACGGGTCGACTTTTGCAAGGTACTTTTCACCGACATTTAAAATGAGTAGTTGAGTATATGGTATGCCTTTTTCTTTTAACCAAGACTGCGTTTTGTGTCTGAGATGGTCATATCTGCTTGTTAGAAGATAGATATTATGGCCTTCCCGACTTAACCGCTCTAACGTTTCTTTGGCACCGGGATTTAAAGGCAAATCTTCGGTTAAAACTTCAATGATCAGCTGTTTTTCTTCAAGTTTGGTTATTCCTAATACAACATCTAGATTAAAACAGTAAATATCCGTTTTTTTTAAAGATAAGCCGTAATTCTTCTTTATCGCTTCTAGAAGCGCTTGTGAGAAATCGCCGATTACTCCATCAATGTCAAAGCCTAAATTCATCTTTCCTTCCCCATTTGAAGCATTCCGATTTTGTCCTTTCTGGAAAAATAGTTTAGATTAAACAGAAGTAACGTAAATAGGTTCAGTTGGCATCCCGCAGAAGTTAATGGAAACATAATGGTTTTTTCCTCTTGAGGCGAGATAGTTTGCGTTCTTGCAGTTTTTGTTGACTTTAATATTGCATTTGTTATGACTATTCTGCCGCTTTTTTGGTGAGGCCTTTTATGGATTACTACAGCATTCTCAATAAATCCGCTTTAGTTATGATACCTACCACCTGGCCTTTTTTCGCCACTAAAACCGCTTGATACGTCTGTAAAAGACTAGAGATCAATGATAAAGGCGCGTCTTCCCCAACTTGAGGAAAGGCTTCCTCCATGATGTCTTCGGTGGGCAGGTTGGAAATTTGATCCAAATCTTTGCCAGCCAGAATCTGCCGCAGAATAGTTTTTTCTGAAATGCTTCCTACAGACTGTTTGCCGTTAAACACTGGGATCTGAGAGTAACCGTGTTCTTTCATGAGTTTGACTACGTTTAAGATGGGCTCGTCTTTCTGTATGCTAATTATCTCGTTTGGTACGACTTTTCTTTCTTGGATTTTTGTTTTAGCTTCTAGCCGTTCAAGGATGTCAAAGATTGTTTTGACTTTGGTGTATGATGAATCGATGGTTCCTGCTTCCAGCTTAGCGATTAAGGATTGGCTTACGCCTGCCATTTTAGCTAGTTCTGACTGTTTTAGGCCCAGTTGGCGTCTGCGTTTAGCGATGTCTTCTAAGGTTGGGAACATAGTTCAGGGTAGATGGCTTGGCAGATTAATATTCTTTTTGGAATAATTCTTGCAAGAAGGCATATAACGGCGTTATCAGATGTAGATTACTAAAAAAAAACAAAAGGAACATGAAAAGATTGACCAAAAAAAGATTAGACACAGTAGCCGTTCACTCTGGTCAAGAAACAGCTGACCCAACCACTGGATCAAGGGCTGTTCCAATCTACCAGACGTCATCATATGTCTTTAAAAATACTGATCACGCAGCGAATCTTTTCGCGCTAAAGGAACTAGGCAACATTTACACTCGAATGATGAATCCCACAACTGACGTTTTCGAGAAGAGAGTTGCTGCAATTGAAGGAGGAACCGGCGCATTGGCCGTAGCCTCAGGACAAGCAGCCATATCTCTGGCATTACTGTCAATAACGCAGGTGGGTGACGAAATCGTTTCAGCCAACAACCTTTACGGCGGAACCTACGAGCTTTTCCACTACACCTTCCCCAAACTTGGCAGATCCGTAAAATTCGTGGACTCCACAAAACCAGCAGAATTCAAAAAAGCCATAACCCCCAAAACAAGGGCAATCTACGCTGAAACAATAGGCAATCCAAAACTTGACGTGCCAGACTTCGAAGTCATCGCCAAAATAGCTCACGATGCAGGAATCCCCTTGGTTGTTGACAATACCGTGGGAGTGGGCTTAGTTAGACCGATAGATTATGGCGCAGATATAATTGCTGACTCTGCCACAAAATACATAGGCGGACATGGAACCAGCATAGGCGGCGTAATCGTTGACGGCGGCAAATTTCAATGGAACAATGGAAAATTCCCAGAGTTCACTGAGCCCGACCCAAGCTATCATGGAATCAAATACTGGGACACTTTCGGGAACTTTCCCGGCTTAGGAAACGTAGCGTTCATCTTCAAAGTTCGTGTTCAACTGCTAAGAGATCTGGGTCCGGCTTTAAGCCCATTTAACGCTTGGCTTTTCCTGCAAGGCCTAGAAACACTACCGCTTAGACAACGTAAACACTCTGAAAACGCTCTGAAAGTTGCAGTGTATCTCAAGACCAATCCGTTAGTCAGCTGGGTTAACTATCCAGGTTTACCTGATAACCCGAACCACAAATTAGCCGAAAAATACCTAACAAACGGGTATGGCGGTCTCATCGGCTTCGGCATAAAAGGCGGTTTAGAAGCAGGCAAAAAATTCATCGAATCAGTTCAACTTCTCTCGCATCTGGCAAACATTGGCGACGCAAAAAGCTTAGTGATCCACCCAGCGTCAACAACACATCAACAATTAACTTCTGAGGAACAGAAGGCGACGGGAGTTACTCAAGACTATATTAGATTATCAGTCGGCATCGAGGACCCTCAAGACATCATCGAAGATATAGAGCAAGCGTTGAAAAAGGCAGCTAAGCCTTAAACTTCCATTTTTGGAGGCAACACATTTAGCAACAATTAACCAAGCCGTTCAAGCTATTGAAAAGCACTTCACATTCGGTAGTCCACCGGAGGAACTGCCTCTTGAATCAGGCGAGAAGCTTGTCCCAATAACGCTTGCCTATGAAACTTACGGTGAACTCAACGCTCAAAAATCAAACGCGATTCTGGTGCTTCATGCGCTCTCCGGAGACGCCCATGCAGGTGGAGCCAACGGCTGGTGGGACAGTTTAATCGGTCCTGGCAAAGGCTTAGACACAAATAAGTATTTTGTAATATGCTCCAACGTTATCGGCGGCTGCCAAGGGTCAACAGGTCCATCTTCTACTAACCCGAAAACAGACAAACCTTACGCCACCGATTTTCCCTTAGTAACTATTGGCGACATGGTAAATGCTCAAGTTCACTTAATTGACCATTTAGGAATAGAGAAACTTCTCTCGGTCATCGGCGGATCCATGGGCGGCATGCAAGTTCTCCAGTGGATGGTCTCGTACCCTGGAAGAATACGGTCAGCCATACCCATTGCCACGACGTTGAAGCATACGCCTCAGCAGATAGCTTTCAATGAGGTTGGCCGCCAAGCAATCATGGCTGATCCCAACTGGAAGAAGGGGCATTATTATGGCTCCAAGGTTCCAGCGAAAGGCTTAGCTGTAGCCCGAATGATTGGGCACATAACCTACATGAGTGATGCTTCGATGGCTGAAAAATTCGGAAGACGCCTCAAAGAGGACAAGGAACCTTTCAAGTTCAGCGCAGAGTTTGAGGTGGAAGGATACTTGCGTTATCGAGGCGACAACTTTGTTAAACGATTCGACGCCAACTCATACCTCTACATTACCAAAGCCATAGACTACTTCAACATCGTCAACGGAAACAAGAACCTCGGTGACATCTTTAGCGGGTTAAAGGCAAAAGTGCTCGTCATATCATTCAAATCAGACTGGCTATACCCGTCTTATCAGTCTCAAGAAATCGTGAAAGCCTGCAAACTAGCAGGAGTTGACACTACCTACTGCGAAATAAGCTCAACTTACGGCCACGACGCGTTCCTCCTGGAAACAGAGCAAGAAACCCAATTAATCAAACATTTCCTAAACACAGCTTCAAATGGACATAACGGCGGTGCACAATGAAGCAGGCACCATTAAAGGCAGATCACAAAATCATTCTTAACTGGATAAGCAAAGGCGCTTCCGTGCTGGATCTTGGATGCGGCGACGGAGAACTCATAGCCCTTCTTATAAAGGAAAAACAGGTTCATGCGCAGGGAATAGAACTAAACGAAAACTCTATTCAACGATGTGTCGCCCAAGGATTAAGCGTTTTTCAACAAGACATAGACACAGGTCTCTCTGAATACGCCGACAACTCATTCGACTACGTTATATTAAATCAGACTCTGCAGCAAGTGAAAAAGCCAGATTTTGCCCTAAACGAAGCCTTGCGCGTTGGAAAAAAAGTTATTGTCAGCCTTCCCAATTTCGTGCAAGCCTCAGCCCGATTCCAAATATTCTTCAAAGGAAGAGTTCCAGTAACCAAAGCGCTTCCTTACGAGTGGTATGACACGCCGAACCTGCATTTCTTAGGCATTGCGGACTTTATGGATTACTGCCAAAAAAGAAACATCCAAATCCAAAATTCAGCCTTTATTAGAAAAAACGGCGTAGTCAAGCTGTTTCCAAATTTATTTGCTGAGGTAGGATTGTTTGTTTGTACAAAACAAGTTAGCTAGCAACGAAGCCTGCGCTTAGATATATGTTGGAATAAGCAGTGAGCGGAAACTCAATTTTCATTTTTATTCAAAAGAGCGTGCAGTTGAACTCGGATTTTACGCGATAGGCTTTTAACTATCGCTATGTTGGCAAATGGAATGTCAAGTGATAACAATAACCAAATGAGTAATACATAACTTGTGACTGTATCAAGCTAGCCACACAACTTTAAACCCCAAATTTTTCTGACTAGTACTTATAAACATGATTTTGAGCGTGAAAAATTATATTTTACATGATTTTTAATCGCAAAATAGGAGATTAATTTTGTCGCAACCAATACCCGTTACGGCTTCTGATTGGAATCACTTCTTCGATTTAGCTGCGACTATAGCGTTAATAGCGTTGGCGATTGTCATTGGAGCGATGATTTTTTTTATCGTAAAATACCGGAACCGGAAAGGTCAACCTGAATTTATTCCTGAATTTCGCTTGAGTAAAGGCCGCGCTAGAGAAAACGTGATTTTTGCCTCAATTTCCATCATAATACTGGTCAGTTTGGTAGTGGCTTCCTTCACACTAACTCCCAATCCACGCTTTTCGCCTGATCCCTCTAATAGTCTGGTGATTGACGTGACTGCTTATCAGTGGGCTTTCAATTTTGGGTATCCAGATGGTGTTACAACTTTAGATAACATGACTCTGCCCGGAAACACCGTAGTAATGTTTAACGTTACAAGCGCAGATGTTATGCATAACCTTTACCTTATACAGTTCAAAGTCAGCATCGAGGCGGTACCTGGCAGATATAACATTATATGGGTAACCACGCCAGCGGCAACCGGAAACCAAGCGTACACCTACAATATCGAGTGCAAAGAACTCTGCGGAGATGGGCACACCTTCATGGATGCAACAATGTACGTTGTCAGTCAAACCGCTTATAACCAGTGGCTTGCCAGCCAAATATCTTCAAACAGCACAACAACGTCAGGAGGCTAAAGTTATCGTATTCTCAATCAAAGAATGGTTAACCACAACCAACCACAAGCAAATAGGCATACTCTACATTGTAACAGCCATATTTTTCATGGCGATAGCAGGCATGTTTGGAGAAATGATGAGAACCCAGCTTGCCGTTCCAATGAACAATTTCCTGCTTGCCAATACCTATGAACAAACTGTAACGCTTCATGGTCTTTTGATGATACTTTGGGTCCTCACACCTCTTGGCGCCGGAATTGCAAATTATATTGTGCCGCTCCAAATAGGAGCAAAGGATCTGGCGTTCCCGCGCATGAATGCTACAAGCTACTGGACTTACCTTTTCAGCGGCATAATGCTGATAAGCACTGTTTTTCTGCCCGGCGGCGGACCAAACACTGGCTGGACACTCTACGCGCCTCTGAACACCATACAGTTCACGCCTCAACCAGGAATGACTTTGGCGGTTCTTGCAATCTTGCTTCTGGCTCTTTCCATAACTATGAGCTCAATCAACTTTCTCACCACCATCGCCAGAAACCGCGCCAAAGGGGTAACTTGGAGACGAATTCCACTGTTCACGTGGTCAATCGTTTTCACGATGGCGCTGGCGCTCTTCGCGTTCCCGCCGTTAGCAGCGGGACTATTACTTCTTTCGAGCGACAGGTTTCTTGGTACAGTGTTCTTCAGTTCAACCCAAGGCGGCGGCATCTTGTGGGATGAGCTTTTCTGGTTTTTCGGGCACCCTGAAGTGTACATAGTCGTCTTCCCAGCGTTAGGAGTAATCGCCGAAGTCTTCCAAACATTCGCAAAGAAACCCATATTCTCAAAAAACGTGTTTATCGTCGAATTTGCAGCCGTGGCATTTCTAAGCATGGGTGTCTGGATGCACCACATGTACACAACGGGCGTAAACTACAGCGTTTTGCAAACGTTCTCTTTCACCACGTTGGCTATTTCTGTGCCCTTTGAAGGGCTGGTTCTTGCCCTAGTGCTTACTCTGTACAAAGGCAAAATCACTCTGAACACCGCGATGCTGTATTGTTTAGCAGCCATTTTCACTGTAACTCTGGGCGGAATAACAGGGGTTCTGCAGGCATTCCCAGTTTTGGACTACGCGTTTAACGGAACATACTGGATAGTTGGTCACTTCCACTATGTGATGGCTGGAACCACCCTTTTTGGGCTATTAGCTGGTCTCTATTATTGGTGGCCGAAAATCACTAAAAGAAAACCCAACGAAACATTCGGGGTCTTAATTTTCGTTGTAGCCTTCATAAGCTTCAACATTCTGTATTTCCCCTATTTCTTTCTTTTAGGCATGCCGAGAAGAATATTCACCTACACGCTTGCTTCAGGTTTTGCATCCTTAAACTTAACTGCCACCATCGGCGCTTACATTTTTGGCCCCGCTGCGGCGCTAGCGGTTTTGAATTTGGTTTTAAGCTTGAGGAAACCTGCGCTGCCCAACGCTAATCCGTGGAGTGCTCAAGAGTTGGAGTGGACACAGAACTATCGCGGTTCAACAGCAACTCAGACAGCTAACTCCACTGAAAACGTCGTTAACGCAGCAGCAGATGATCCGCCTAAAGAAACGCTGGAGGACCGTTGGTACTGGTGTAGAGAAGGCAATTGTAAAACTGCAGAAAAGCCAGTTGATTATTCCGGCAAAAATGATTCCCAAATGCCACTGCGGAGGAAAAGTATTGACTGAAAATTACGAAAGCTCTGAAGAGAAAAAATCTTCCCTTACACCGCTGATAATCGCCGGGGGACTTGCAATATTGTTTTTCGGCTTAGTGGTTTATATTCCACTTGCAATTGGCGGTGCAGTGGTTTTAGCTATTGGCGTATTCATTTTGTTCAGGGACAGCGTTGAAGGGAAATTTGCTGATCTAAAAGAATCTGTCGAGGAGAAGTGGCCGCTTGAATTTTTAAGCAAACGGAAACTTGGCGTCTGGATTTTTCTATTGTCAGAAATCCTGATTTTTGGGTCGCTCATCATAGCCTATACCTTTGTAAGATTCTCAAGCATTTCATGGCCGGTGGCAACTCAAGTGCACAACGTGACACTTGGAATGATTAACACGATTGTATTGCTTACAAGCAGTTTAGCGATAATATTTGCGTTTGTCTCGATTAGAATGGGAAATATAAAAGGATTAAAAATCGGGTTATTCAGCACATTTGGATTAGGCGTCGCTTTCCTCGTAATAAAGCTGGGAATTGAATGGCCGGCTTACTACCGAAATGGGTTCACCATAAGCAGTGGCTTACCCGGCTCAACTTATTTCGTGCTGACGGGCTTGCATGCGTGTCATGTAGCTGGGGGTTTGGTGGCGGTTGGTTACTTGATTGTTAGAACCTATCAGGGAGGATTCACTAAGACTAACCACTCAGCCGTCGAAAACATCGGTTTATACTGGCACTTTGTCGACATCGTTTGGATGTTTCTCTTTCCACTCTTCTATTTAATTTAGGTGAAAAACATGCATGGAATGAAATTTTACGTAGGAATTTGGGCTGGACTTGTAGCTGCAACCGTGATTGAAGTAGTGACGCGATCAATACCTGGAACGTTCGCGGTCATATCGGTGATTATTCTTTTGATATCTTCGGGTAAAGCCGTAACGATAGCAATGTACTTTCAGCATCTGCGGTATGAAAATAAAAGTTTAGCTCTTTTGCCCATAGCTGCCGTTTTAGGCGTTATAATCCTAGCGGTTGCAGCTTGGATGTCAATGGCTATGTGAATGTGATGAACAAATGAAAAGCACACTCAAAGCTTATCTGCCCCTTATCTTGATAGGGATTATTGCGCTCGCGTTTTTCTTAGGAGCGATATCTATGCTGATTTTCAATATTCAGCCTGCATTGGTAACCCACAGCCCAAGTAAGACACCGTCAACTATCGTACTCTACGAAGGAGAAATGCCCGGCGGCAAATTGGGATTCGGCACAGCAGCGGACAACTTAACCTCGCCTGGACCCACCATTGGATTCTCCACATCAGACACCGTTAACATCACCGTCATAAACGTTGGAAAGCTGCCGCATGCCTTCGAGATAACCACCATGCCCGAAGCAGGAGCCACAGTATTATTCGGTGCCGTGATTGGTTCAGCAAGCAAACCTCTTCAGCCGGGACAAGGAGGCTCGGTTGTTTTTACTCCAAACAATGCTGCTTTTGATTACTGGTACATCTCTCCCGTTGGCAACGATACTGCGGACGGAATGTATGGCGCAGTCACAGTGAGCTCAGTAACTGGTCCAGCCTTTCCATGAGGGTTTTAAACAATCTAAACCATTAATAATTTGAAGAGAATTCGATTATGAAGGAAAAAATAGACAGGTATCTTCAATTAACGAAGCCCAAGGTGACATTGTTAAATTTGCTTGTAGGAGTCACCTGCTTCGTTCTTGCAGCGTTTCCTGCTATCACCTGGTTTAAACTTGCCTTGTTCGCTGGCATAGGCTACTTGGCTGCAGGCGGCTGCGGCGTCTTAAACAGCTTCTATGATCGAGACGTTGACAAATTAATGACGCGAACTTCGAAAAGGGCAATTCCTTCGGGTCAAGTGAAATCTAATAACGCACTGATATTGGGTTTAGCTATGATTTCTGCAAGCTTTGCCTTCTCATATTTCCTGTTCAACCCAATGACTTGTCTAATGCTGTGTCTTGGAACAGTCTTTTACCTAGTTATTTACACTGTTTGGCTAAAGCGAACTAGCCCTTGGAACGTGGTTATTGGCGGCTTCGCTGGCTGTTTTGCTGGGCTTGCCGGTTGGACAGCCGCAGTTAACACAATTAGTTTAATGCCTTTACTTGTTGCAATGCTTGATTTTCTCTGGACGCCAGGTCATCTTTGGGGACTTGCAATCAAAAAAATAAAGGAGTACAAAACCGCTGGGCTTCCGATGCTTCCCGTAAAGATTGGCATCGTTAAGAGTTCACAGATTGTTTTCTGGCTGAATGCTTTGACTGTTGCTTCCTCGTTTCTATTCGTACTTTTCCGTTTAACAGGCATAATCTATATGGCAGTTGCCTTGACGGCGGGCGCCATATTTTTGTTCCAAAACCGAGGATTGCTACTTTCCTCATCTGAAACACAGGGATTTAAAGTGTTTATCGCATCAATGCCATACATGATGTGCTTGATGCTTGGACTAGTTATTGACAAAATCGTGTTCATCTAAATGTTTAGTCAAGAAAACGTAGAGATAAACCAGAACCGTCGAAAGCCTGTCTGCATTATTAGGTAAGCCGAGCCAAATATTTCGTTGTTGTGACTGCATATGCACTACAACAAATCTTTTTAAAGAAATCAAAATTAAACTGGTTTAAAGAGGATAATTATGAAAAACAGAATTTGGTTAGTGTTTACTTTAATTCTTGTTATAGGCTTGTTAACAACATTAACGGCAACAACAACTAAAGCACAAACTTCAGGGAATACAATAACATTGTACGCAGGTTCAGTAAATTCGGGCTCAGGCACCTACGGCTACGGTCTCAGTTCAAGCAAAATTACCTCGCCAGGTCCCACATTAAACTTAGTAGAAGGCACGACCTACACAATAACAGTAAATAACGTCTCCAACATGCAACATTCCTTTGAAATAGTTCCAACCGAAGCAGCCAGTACTTCACCTTTGTGGAATTCCGGCATTGACATAACCAGCTACATATCAGCCGATAGTTCAGGATCAGCAACTGTCACGCCCACCCAAACAGGCAACTTCTACTATGTCTGCACGGTACCAGCACACATATCACTCGGCATGTATGGAAAAGTAGTAGTAACATCCGCTAGCTCCTCCCCTACGCCGACCATTCCTGAGTTTCCTTCGGCTTTGACGTTGATGTTTGTGGCTCTTGCTATAACAGCGCTGACAACTTTCGCTGCATGGAAGAAAATCAGACCGCCTCGTTAAATCAAAATTTTTTCTTTTTTGATTAAATAATTTTTTTAATTGACATCTTTTGGCGCGATGTAAGACGTACACCTCAATTAGCTTTTGGGTATGCCATACACCACGCCTCAATAAATAAAAATTAGAAAATTGGTGAAGACTTGGGTTTTGCTGCTCTAATTCCCATCTGGATACTCGAAGGATTGATGGCTGTCTTCGCGGCATGGATTATCAAGAAGGGCTCGGAAATCGAGTCTCCCAAGGAAGCTTGGATAGTGCTCTTCCTTCTCTCAATGATGGCTGAGATGGCTATCAGTATAGTACCTTACTTCTACTTTCCTGGGGCACTCTTCGAAATAATATTGTTAAACATGTTTGCGATGATGATTGTAGGCTTCGCTTTCGCTATTTTGTATGTATTTGATGAACCCAAAACCTTGGATGAAACTCTATCCGGAGTTGTGCGGTTAAGGTCCCTAATAATTGCTTTGATCGTCGCCTTGGTTCTCCTGTCTGAGGTATTCATGGCCTGGGCCTTTGCCCTCATCGGGGGAACTACACCCACGGCTGGCGGTCTCCAAGGAATTTTCACCACGATAACAAACTCTTCGGGTTCTTTCTGGTTCATCTTCATGAACTCTGCTGAAATGGCAATCACATTTTTTTTCATCAGAGGCAGACTGCCGAAGGCATTTAGCTGGCTCATTGCGTCTCAAGTTATTATAATGGTCCTTTCGCCAACCGCGATTATCAACTCTGTTTGGGCTGGTCTCTCTCTGGCTGCCGGCAGCGCCATCATGACTTTTCTGTTCATATACATCTTCAAGTTCCTGCATAAGAACCAGACCTTAAGCAAAAGTGTACTGAACTATCTGCTCTTCCTAATGCTTGCCTATGCGTTGATGATGGCGGGCCAGTTCATCTGGCTTCTTAACGGCAACGCCTCAGTTTTTGTCTTATCCATAATAGCGGAGATGGTGGTGTACTTCGGAATAGTATTAGACGAAAAGAAGCTTATTTCTTCCACATCTGTAAGTTGGCAGTCAATGCCGTACTGGGTCGTTGGCTTCCTCTTTCTCATATTCGTGGTGGAGTTTTTTATGAGCGGGATCATGGCCATCCAAGTGTACGGCCAAAGCTTTTTCACTGGAATCATATCTGCGTCAACAACATGGTCATTTACGCGAATATTGAGCGCAGGCTTTTACGTTGGAACGATGGCTGTCTTCACGGCATGGCTCATCAAAAAAAGCTCGGAAATCAAGACGTTAATTGACGCTGGCATCGTGCTCTTCCTCCTCTCAATGATGGCTACGATTTTCATCAGCACAGTCGTCTACCTCTACGTCCCGGCATCAGTTACACTCGTTGATTTGGTAGCCATTAACATGGCGGTGGCAGGCGTCATAACTGCTGCCACGCTTTTTGCAACACGCATGGGAAACGATAGCCTTCTGAAGGATAAGGTGGGCAACATCAAGCTTCTTTTGATCGCGTCGATCATCGCCTTGGTCATCATTTCTGAGGCATTCATGGGCTGGACCTTTACTCTCCTCGGCGGAACGGTATCGATTTCTGGCGGTCTGCAATTGGTCTATTCAGCCCTTATTCACGCTGCGAGCTCCTTCTGGTTCATCTTCATGATGTCCGCCGAGATGGGAATAACGCTTTTCTTCATAAGAGGCAGACTGCCAAAGCCACTCGTCTGGATCATGGCATGTCAAACCATCATAATGATTCTGTCTCCCACAGCGATTGCCAACTCTCTTTGGACCAGCGTCTCCTTGGTTGCGGGCAGCGCCGTCATGGTTTTTCTTTTCATTTACGTCTTAGAGTTCCTTTATAAAAATCGGACAACCAGTTCAGGCATCCTGAAGTATCTGCTTTTTCTTATGCTGGCTTATGCGTTGATGATGGCGGGTCAGTTCATTTGGCTTCTTAACGGGGATGCCTCAGTTTTTGTCTTATCCGTAATAGTTGAGATGGTGGTGTACTTTGGAATCGTGCTGGACGAAAAAAGACTTGTTTCATCCAAATCTGCAAGTTGGCAAGCAAAACCGTATTGGGTCTTCGGTTTCCTTGGGCTCCTTTTCGTGGCTGAGTTCTTCATGGGCGGAGTCTTGGACATCCAAGTGTATGGCACAGGCTTTTTCAACGGGATTATGTTTGCCTCTACGTCAGGGTCCTTTATGAATGCCCTAACTGCGGGCTTTTTCAATTTCATAATGTTCTTCACCAGAATAACCATGTCCCCGTGGTACCTGATAATGATGGGCATAGAGATGGGCGCGCTTGTAGCCTTCAGAATCAAGTATACACGGGAGCTCGAAACCAAAGTAAGGCTCCTGCTTTTGATTCTCGCTTACGGCGCATACAGCATACTTTTACCTGGCTTCCTTATCCCCGCCCAACTTCTCAGAAAGATCCCGTGGCTAGGTTGGTCATCTGGGATAGGAAGCTCAGGTGCTATAACTTCAACCGTGGTAATAGCGTTGCTCGGCACATTTCTAATCAGCGGCAGCCTTTCCTTTCTTTTCGGAAGCAGGCAACTTTGCTCTGTAACGTGCATGGCTCCCCTTATGTATCAGGGGACGGCTTTAGATGCCATGAACTCGTTTAGTGGAACTTCCAGGCTTGCGTGTAGGCTGCACACGAACAAGATATCATCCGCCTATAAGGTGGCGGTATCGGCGGTTTGGATCTCGCTGCTGGCTGCAGCTTTACTATCCTACTTGGCATCTGCAGGAATTTTAGGAGTCTCCGTCTTCGGCATGGATCCCGCCTACTTCCTTTTCATGTTCTACTTCGGTTTTCTCTGGTACATTATCTGGATAATAATCCCCTTTGTCGGGACGTACGGCTGCGCCTCAACTGGCATGTGCGGCTGGGGAGCTTTCAACCAGCTCATATCCCGAGCTGGGTTGTTTAGGCTAAAGGTGAAGGACAAAACGTTTTGCAGCAACTGTACGACAAAGGAATGCTCGAAGGCCTGCCCCTTGGGGCTCACAGGTCAGCCGGCGGAGTTCGCTGCGAAGGGCGAGTTCAGAAACTACAAATGTATTGGCGACGGGAACTGCGTTTCGGCTTGCCCAAACAGAAATATATCCTTCTACGATGTAAGGCATTGGTTGAGCGAGAGGTTTCGCAAATCTGTTTAAACGCTTAACCCGCAAAGCACTTCGCCTAGCATGTTTAAGTGCTAAAACCATTGGTGCTCTCCACCACAGCCTTAAATAAGCTCTTGTTTCCTCTTAAAGATGGCTTGTTGTTATGCTTTTTATGTTAGGAGAAAACGTTTATGGTTGCAGTAAATATCGCTCTCTCAAGCAAAGACAAAACATCGACACAAAATAGCGAACCACTACGTTTCATTGCGTTTTTCCTCTTAACCTTTCTAGTCGTCGTAGGAATCGCTATATGGTTTTTGAACTTTATTTCTCAGGAAAGAGTCTTCGGCTTCCTTGTGAGCTCAGAACTCATTGCGTTCGCTTTACTTGTCTATATTTTTTATGAGCAAAACCCCGGAGTCAGCAAAAAAATCTTAACCGCAGGCTTCGTTGCCTTAGCAGTTCTCGTTTTGCTGGCGGCAGCCGTGTTCGCAGGCGTCGGCACGACACCGCCCTTGCCCCCGCCTAACGTTTCAGTAACCCTCTATGCTGGTAACACTTTAACCCTTTACGGATTTGGAAATACCTCAACCACTATAACTTCGCCTGGCCCAACCTTGACCTTTAAGGTTGGCGACGTGGTAAACATGACTGTTGACAACCTGGGAACCATGCCTCATAATTGGGCACTAACTACTACCAATGAAACTTCCGCTAAAGTGATGTTCGGCGCACAAATCGACAGCGGTACAGTCCCCATAGAAGTGAACCAAACAGCCTCGGTAATTTTCAAAGTAACCCAATCAGGCAACTTTTACTACATTTGCCAAGTTCCAGGTCACGTGTCGCTAGGCATGTGGGGCAATGTGGTCGTTAACCCGTGAGCGCAAGTTTCTGATTCTTGGAACGATGAACCTAACAAACAGGTATAAGATGAATACGATGGCTGTTATGAAAAAGCTGACCGGGTAGGGTGTATAAAACGCGATAAAAAGTCCCAGCCATGTTGCGAACAATGCAATGGCTACGGAAAGAATTATGACTTGGCGTGGTCGACTTGCCAGCATCTGAGCAATTGCAGCAGGCGTGACCATCAATGCGAAAATGAGTAGGACACCAACCACTTGGACCGCAAACGAAGTTGTCACCGCAACTAGGAGCATGAAAATTACGCCGAGCCAAAGCACCGGCATTCCTTTTGCCTCTGCCACATCTTCGTCAAGCGATGCAAACAGGAGCGGTCGATAAATCAAAGCTGCAACAACCAGAATTACCACCGTTGCAGCAAGGGTCAAAAGAACACCGCTGGCACTAACGCCTAAAACTTCTCCAAACAAGATCGAATAAGCCTGCTCTGCATAAGACTTATACAAAGCGAGGAATAACACGCCTAAGCCAAGGAAAAATGCAAGAACTGTTCCAATCTGAACGTCACGCGAGGCAGCGCGCTTGCCAAGCGCGGCAATCCCAAGTCCGCCTAAACTTGTGAACACGAGAAGACCGTAGACCGGGGCAACTCCGAGTAAAACTGCCGCCGCTGCCCCAGAGAAACCGATGTGGGAGAGCGCATGCGCTGAGAATGATGAACGGCGTAGCACAACGAAATAGCCAACAATGCCGGCTATGATTGCAACTAGGGTTCCTGCCTCAAAGGCATGCTGCATGAAAGGGAAACTAAAAATCCGTTGCAGGTCGACTATCGGATTAGGGCTGAAAGCATACGGTAAAGTGGAATATGATGTTAAGATCATTCTGGTTGGCACCTGTGGTAGTCTTCTATTCCTACAATTGCGATGTTGCCTCTGGAGTCTCGGAGGACTTCGACTTTAGTTCCGAACAAAGCCGAGAGACTTTCTGATGTAAGGACTTCTTGCGGCGTCCCAGTTGCCACCTTGCCGTTGGCAATGTAGACCACTTTATCGAGGTATGGTAAAAGAGGGTTGATGTTATGCGCTATCAGCAACGCGGTTACGTTGCGCGATTGGACCACGCTGTGTATTAGCTGCAGCAATTCCCTTTCGCGGCGCATGTCAAGATTCGACAACGGCTCATCAAGCAGCAGAACGGAAGGGTTGCTCACAAGCGCCTCTGCCAGAAAGATCCTCTGCAGTTCCCCCCCAGACAACACGCCAAGAGAACGATGCGCCAAATCCGTAGCACCGACATCTTTCAACGCGTTAAGAGCGGCTTCACGGTCTTTTTTGGATAGCAGACCCAAACCCCACTGTTTGCCTGAGGATCCTAAGCGCACAAGTTCAAAGGATTCAACATTCGTTTCAGCGTCGAATATGTGTCGCTGAGGAACGTATCCAATCTGCGGATTGCCACGCTTTGGAGATTCACCGAAAATCTTGATTGTACCACTGACGGGTGGCTGTAAGCCAAGGAGCAGACGAAACAGAGTTGTCTTACCTGCTCCGTTAGGACCGATGACTGCAACGAACTCGCCGCGATTAATGGCGAAACTGGCATCTCTCCAAACTATGTTGTCTGGGTAGCCAGCCACAAGATTCTTGGCTGTGATTATCTCGTATTGCGTGCTCATAATTATGTCCCAAGGGCTTGCGTGTTAAGTGCGTTCTGAATTTGGAGTAACTCAGCATTCATCCAGACTTGGAACGCGACGTCGGGCGGCTGTATGGTCTCCGTCACTCCAACGGTTGGAATGTTGTATTGAGCAGCCAACGCTTTGATGCTTGATGTGAGCGGCGTCACCGTTTGTTCGTTGTAGACCAGCATTTGAATAGTTCCATTCGTAATGAGATTATCGAACTGCACGATGCTCTGTGCCGGGGGATCGTTTCCTTCGGCGACGGCTTCCATGAATGCTGGAGGAGAAACGAGGTCAAGACCAGTGGCGTTTGCCAGATACACGAAGATGCTCTCTGTGGAACCTACCTTTACGCCGGCGAAATCCTGCTTTATCTCGTCAATCCGCGCGTTGTATGTGCTAAGCGAAATATCGTTAGGGCCGTTGCCGTCCTTCAATATAGCATACTGCTGAGCAAAGTACGCGGTGGCGGATGGTTCAATGGCACAAAGGATTTGATACATCTCATCTACAGTATCATTCACATAGTAAGGGCTGTACCAGAAGTGAGGATTAGCAGTGACTGTCTGGTTGATGAATTCTTGCACGTTTAAGACAACTTGATTTGAAGACGCGCTTGCGGCGATCAGCTGAAGAGCCCATTCATCATAGCCAGCCCCGTTTACGATTACAAATTGGGCATTTGCAATTTTTATGGCGTCAGCGGCGTTGCTTTCGTATTCGTGAGGGTCAGCATTGGGATCTGTAACAATACTGGTCACATCAACTTTTGTTCCGCCAATCTGGGATACCAAGCTGCCCCAGAAATTTTCAGCGGCAACTACCTGTATCACTCCATTAAAACTCGCAGTGCCAGTCACTCCAGGAGCAGACACTCCATTAGAACTCGCAGTGCCTCTGGGTGAGTGCTTTGAGAGATATATGCCTGTGAAGGTTCCCGCGACTATTATCACAATCAAAATAGCTGCAACGATTATGTAATTTATTTTTTTCATTATCTTGCCTTTTCTTTATGTGTGTAGTCAGCTCAAGTTATTAAGTTTTACTAATTTTTTAATAACTAAATTTCACCCATTTTTTAATAACTTGATGGTGCATAAGCCAATTATGTATCAGACGATTTATTAGTTAAACATCTTTTACAATAAGTTGTTGAGGGTACTGTATGGAAATTATCAGCGTTTCACTGCCTGAGGAATTACTTAAAGAGTTAGATGGGGTTTTAGGTGAACAACACTCTGCGACAAGATCAGAAGTGATTAGGCAAGCCGTTAGAAACTACATCACAGAATACAACGAACTAGACAAAATCAAAGGCAACGTGATTGCCACCATAACGGTTCTTTATGAGAAGACAGAGCAAAATGAAGAATTGTTCCACATACAGCACGAATACGAAGACATGATCGCAGCATACCTGCACTCACATCTAAACGAAACAAGTTGTCTTGAGGTCATGGCAGTAAAAGGACCATCCGAACGGCTCAAAAGCCTCATTGACGGACTAAAAGCAAACAAGCCAGTTAAACAAATAAAATTCTCAGTCATGATAGCCGACGAAACGGAATAATTAGTCGATCCCTCAGAGCTTTTCTGTTTTCACCCTGAGCCTTCATAAAGCTTACGTTAAACCTTCTAGTGGAATTCGTGACTGACTATGGCTGTTCCTTAGTCAACAAATACTATTTTGCTATAGTACCTTGTGGTGAAAAACAAAATGAGTCAACTATCTAATCCTTTAGAAGTGTTGAAATCGATCTCAGAAGCAACAAGCTTGCTAATCAAGAAAGTTTCACAGTCAGTAGTTAGCGTAAACTCTCAAATGTCACACGGTACAGGCGTTGTCTTATCCAAAGACGGCTACATAGTTACCTGCAACCATGTCCTCGCGGGATGCAACACAGTCAAAATAGGTCAAGGAGAAAAAAGCGTCGTTGCAAAAATCGTTGGATCCGACCCCTACAATGACATAGCATTGCTGAAAGCGGAGAAAGGCGAATTTACACCCATAGAACTGGGCGATTCAGAAAAACTAAGCGTAGGCCAATACGTTTTGGCACTTGCTAACCCGTTCAATAGAAATCAACCAACCGCCACCACAGGCATCATAACTAACGCAAACGGCTCAATCAGGGGCTGGCGTGGAACACACATGGAAAACATAATCGCAACCGACGCGCAGCTTAATCCAGGCTTCAGCGGCGGACCACTCGTGGATGTCGAAGGCAAAATCATCGGAATAAACGCGGCTTATGTTTGGCAAAGAGGCATCGCTATCCCAATAAACAAGGTAAAAACAGTCGCCGAAAGACTAATGACTGGAAAAGTAGCCCAAAAAGGTTACCTCGGCATAATCGCAAACACCGTTGCCATCCCGGAAGAAATCGCTCAGCAAGCCGGCTTAGAACAGGAAAGCGGAGTAATGATTTTCAGCGTTGAAGCGGGCTCACCAGCACGCAAAGCAGGCTTAGCCATGGGCGACGTACTAGTGAAATTCAACGGCAAACCCGTCACCGACTTCTACGATCTACCACAATTGCTGTCAGAAGACGTCATAGATAAAGAAACCAAGCTAACCATCATCCGACGCGAAAACCTGATCGAAGTAACAATTGTCCCCACCGCACACGGAGGAGAAGAAGACTGATAAACCGTTCCCCATTAGAGCTTGAACCGCCAACACCGATGCATCCGCCGCCACTTCGACGTTCACCCTACCCGATGCCGCAACTTAGCAATGCAAGCGCTGTTGCTTCAACGGCTCCTTTTCCGTCTGTTTTTGATTAGGGCGGAAGATTCCTTTTTTTCTTTTTTGGTTTTATGAATTATTTTATAAGCAGATGCTAACTATCCACTAGCTATAAGTGGTTTGTATGAATGCTGTGTTGGCTTTCATTATTGGGATTTTAGTAACTATAGCTGTACTTCTCTTGGTTGCAGCGTTTTCCGGAATAACGTTTTATGGAGTATCTGTTCCCTTGGAAGTTTCCCTTGCAGTGACCCTCTTTATCGTCGCAGTGATTATAGGGTTGATATTTTATGCGGGGATCATGGCTCAGTTTAGGCGGGTGAAAACGGGTAAAGAAGCCTTAATCGGCGCAAGAGGCATCGCGACAACTGACCTTAATCCTAAGGGTGAAATCCGCGTTATGGGTGAGTTTTGGGAAGCCACCGCTAAAGATGGGACGATAGCTGCTGGTCAAGCGGTGGAAGTTGTAAGTATGGACGGCGTGTATCTTGTGGTGAAACCAGCCGAGCAAAAAGCTTAACTCCCAAGAGCACAGAATACTTATCGAAGGTTGAATTGAATGTCAGAAGTTGTAGCTGGTGTCATTGGGTTTGTAGTTTTGATAGTTGTACTTTTCCTGTTAAGCGGTATTCGTGTTTTGAAAGAGTGGCAGCGAATGCCAGTTTTAAGGCTCGGGCGCTACATTGGCTTGAAGGGTCCTGGCATCGTCTATCTTATTCCCTTAATTGACAGGGCACCCCTAACAATCTCCACTAGGCTAGATACTATACAGTTCCGCACTGAGTCAACTTTAACCAAAGATAACGTTCCAGTAAACGTTGATTCAGTACTGTACATGAAGCCCGTGGATTTAGAGAAGGCAGTGCTGCAAGTTGAAAACTACTACCAAGCTACACAATTGGCATCTCAAACAACCCTGCGGGAAGTCATCGGCAAACAAAGCCTCAACGAGTTACTTGCTGAACGAGAAAAAGTCGGGGCTAAACTGCGCGAAATCATCGATGAAAAAACTGAGTCATGGGGAATCAAAGTCACCTCCGTCGAAGTCCGAGACGTCATAATACCAAGCAATCTGCAAGACGCGATGAGCCGCCAAGCACAAGCTGAACGGGAACGTATAGCAAGAGTTACGTTAGCTACAGCAGAGTTTGAAGCGTCACAAAAAATGATTGAAGCAGCAAAAGCCTACGAGGCAAGCCCAGACGGACTAAGACTCAGATGGATGAACATACTCTACGAGTTAGGCCAGCAATCCCAAACAAACACAATCATGCTGGTGCCCGCGGTCATGCCGGAAGCAGGCTGGCCTCCAGTCGGAACCTACGGATTCAAAGACCTAACCAATGCCCAACAAGCACAGGCAGCGGCAAGAAAGAAACCGATGCCACCACAGCCACCGCCACAACAGCAACCATCTGAACAGCAATATTAAGAATTTTTTTCTTTTCTTTTTTGTCAATGATGACTACTTTAAAAATTTATTGACTTTAGAGAAAAGATGAATTTTGTCTTTTTAGCCATTAAGTAAGAAGGCAGTTATGTTACCTGTTCGGAACCGCCTTCACTGCTTTCACCGTGCGCTCCAGCAAAAGTTGTGCCGCTTCTTGGCTTGGCCAGCCGCATAAACCGCAGTCTGGACCTGTAAACGTCATTTTGTCGCCGTATTTTTCTTTGGCAACTTTGTATCTTTTCCTTATCGTTTCTTCCGGCTCAACCAATTGTTCCGCTGAAGGTTTAGCGATGCCTTTTTCGTAGAGTTCAGCTAAAATGCTGTCAATGTCTGTCCTGGAAACGCCTACCCTGATTTGCTTATCCGCCTTCTCCAGCATACTTTTGGGAACCGCTTCAATGTTGCTCGGCGAAGCAGCATACTCAAACGATAAGACATCAAGGTTTTTAACGCCGAGCAAATCATGCACTCCGGACGCTGAATGCAGGTGAATCTGCCGTGTGGCTCCTTGGAAATCAAATGCTTTCTCGAGCACCTTGCAGATCAGGTCAGGTGCAGCTTGGATGTTGTTGAAGCCGAAGCTTGGCTCATCAATCGAAACTGCCTTGGTTTCAATGTGCTTGTTGTTCAAGATGGAGTTTTTTGCAAAACGCCTAATTGTCTCCGCGAAACCGTCCAGTACATCAGGGTAAGCTGTTTTTCCAACTTCATGCAAATACTGCTCGAGTGGGCCAAAAATTGATATGCGCAACTGGATTTTTTTTCCGCATTCCTCGCTGAGAACTTTGGCTTGTTGATTGATTAAATGTACTTCGGGCAAAACTGCTTTGTCTTGGTCAACAACAAAGGAGCCATTCGCCATTGCTAAGTGGATTACGTCGCCAACTTGTTTTATTCCATCGTAATGTTGAGGAAAATTAACAACATCTAAGCCTGACGCTATTTTTTTCTTAAAAGAATCAAGCACTATTTTGCAGAAGTTGCTTTGTAAAAAATTATCCTTGGTCAAGTCTTTGCCTTGGAATATTGCTTCTCTTGCAAGCTGATACGCCCTGCCAAAGCTTTCGCTTCCAACCCCGAATGGCAGCGGGAAACTGCCTATGTCATCAACTAAAGTGTCCATAAAACTATTTGACGACAGAAATTCTATTAAACCTAACCCTCATTTAAACCGCTTAAAGGTATGACTCTATGTCCGAATGTGTGTTCTGCCAAATAATCCGCAAAGAAGCGACCGCAAGCAAAGTTTACGAGGACGAGCAAGTGGTGGCTTTTTTGAGTAACCGCCCCGTTAATGTCGGGCACACGCTTGTGGCTCCAAAAAAACATTACAAGAACATCTACGAGATTCCAGAGAAAGAAGCAGCTTACCTATTCAAGATAGTCCAAAAGATTGCACGCGCAGTTAAAGATGCAACAGGCATTGAAGGCATAAGAATAGTGCAGAACAACGGGGCAGACGCTGGATAAGTCATTTTTCACCTGCATGTCCATGTCATTCCTATGAAACCCTCAAGCCAGCTTCTTCACAAACATAGCTTCCGCGCTGCTGAATTGCTGGACAAGGATGCAGAAAAAATAAGACATCAACTACTCATTTTTAGACCTATTAATGGGCGCTAAAAAGTAGCTCTATCCATCTTCGATTTAGCTGGAAGAATAATTAAACAAAATGGGGGTCTGCCGCTTTTTGTTTCTCTTTTTACCTGCAGAAGGGTACACTTAACAACCAAGCATTAACTAAAACTGGTTTTTACGGGCACACCTATAAAAGAGGGAAAAACAACATTGCTTTATTCAAAAGCTGGATAAACATGACTCAACCCCCAAACGAACAAAACAACAATACCCCATCAGAACCCCAAATCGAGAAACTTTTAGTCGATGACCCCGCCCATTTCCAGTTCCATGCTGCCTACCTTGTTTACTCAGACACATTTGACGCGGTAACTGAGGCGCAGGCGAAAAAGGATCTAAACCAGAACCTTGAAGATTTAAAAGCAACCAAAATAGACTACGAAACATTCTACCTAAACATTTCACATTACCGAAAACTAGACGTGCCCCGCCAAGAAAGATTCTCCATGCAGACACAGCGAAAGAAAGACTGGCGCAAGAAAACGCAGCGGCAAGAAAGAATCAAAAGACACAAAAAGTAAAACAGAGTCCTTGTTTTCTCTTGAATTATTTTCAGTAATCTCTTGAATTAACAACGCGCTAAACGGTTTCAGGCTTGGAACAACTGTTTTTTATTTGATTTTTTACTCCTAATGTTTTACTGTCTAGGTTTAAGTTTAAACTTGTTTAAACAGTTCATAGGGAAGTTTTATCTACAAAGCTTATGTTTCAACAGGGTTATAACCTGAAAAATGGAGCAAAACTGGAATGCGAAAATTGAGCGCGTTTGATGTCGCAATTATTGCCCTAAGTGCTGCCCTGTACGCAGTTGTTGGTTACCTTACAAGTTTCGGTGTAAGTTTTGGAGGAGTTGCTTTTTGGCCTGCGGCATTTGTGCCTGCTATTTTCGCTGTTTTGTTTGGACCTTGGGAAGGCGGCATTGGAGCTGCAATCGGAATATTCATCCGAGACGTCGTGGTTATTGGACAGCCTCTGTTGAGTTTCACGGTGGGGGTTCCTGCAAATTTTGTGGCGTTTTTCTTAATTGGCTATTTTGCGCATACACAGTTGGACAGAAAGAAAACTTTAGTCAGCTTAGTCATCGGTACCGGGGTGATTTTAGCTGGTCTTTTGTTGCCAACGGTATTTCTTTCAAGTTTATCTGCGGGTTATACTGGATTGTCAACCGAAACCACAGTTATTCTTTTCAGTGTCGTCATGGCGGTATCCTTAATTCTTTTTGCAGGTATCGCAAAATATTGGAAAGAATTCAGAAGTTTTGGGGTTGGCTCAATTATCGGAATGGCGGCTGGCGCTATGATAATAGCATTTGGGGTTTGGGCATATAGTCAACTGTTCTTTGCTCCACACGCATACTTTACAGCGCCGTTATCAGCTTCTTTGGCGTCGCTTGTTTTCGTCTGGACGTTTGTAACTGAAATACCCTTTGTGCTTCTGGTCTCACCGCCTGTTGTAAAAGCATGTCAAGCCGCATTTCCATTTATTAGACGCCGCCAAGAAACCATGCAAAAGGCGAAGTAATGCCTCTTAAAATCGCAAAAGCCTTTGCTCCAGCGGCAATTTCCAGTTTCTTTGAAATCCACGACACCGAAGGCAGTAAGCCGATTGTTGACTTGGAAAAGGTGGGCGCCAGAGGCGGAGGATTTGGGCTTCAAAAAGGCGTCCTAACCAAAGTAGCCATCAAGGAAGCAGAAAAAAACAGCATCACCGTTTTCATCAACTCCAAACCCGCCCCAGAAGCCAAAACAACAAGGAAAGTAATTGAGATTCTTCTACGCGAAAAAAACGCAAAATACGATGTCACAGTTGAACATCAAATTGAGGTTCCTATCGGAACAGGGTTTGGCACGAGCGCAGGCGGAGCATTAACGGCGGGGTTAGCATTTAAAGAAGCACTGGATTTACCGTTAACCTACAACCAAATAGGCAAAATCGCGCATGTTGCAGAGATCG
>Ga0187891_1000696_pt1 | contig 32338 bp, 34 predicted proteins | sample June2016WEW_21_4_FD_132990 | JGI IMG/M metagenome (GOLD analysis project Ga0187891, IMG submission 132990) | Peatland microbial communities from SPRUCE experiment site at the Marcell Experimental Forest, Minnesota, USA - June2016WEW_21_40 | ecosystem: Environmental > Terrestrial > Soil >... | reverse complement strand
GATCGACCGCCGCAAGGTAGGTCAACTGCTGAGACGGCGGTGCCGCCAGGAAGTCTTTATCTTGAACCGCTTCCGCGACTGAGCCAGGCATTAGCCGCCGCCTTTGCTCTGCTGGAACTCCGCGAAGGACTGGATCTTCTTCGGCTTCTCGGCGCCAGCGGCCGCCGCGGGCTTCTTCTCCGGAGCGACCTCTTCGGCCGGCTCTTCGTGAGACATCCCTTGCACGGAATCGACGCGCTGCCAGAGCCGATCGATGTTCGCCTGGAACTTCTTCGCTTGGGAGAGCGCGTAATTGCGATCCAGGGAAGCGGCGCCGGGAAGGGTCGCCCACAAAGCGGACGACTGGATTTCGCTGACACGCGAGCCGCCGGTGATTTCCTTCGGCAAGCCCATCGCGGACTCGCGCAGCGAGAGCACGCTTTGAATGTAGTCCTTCGTCGGCTGGCTGGCCTGGCTCAGCAACCCGGAAGCGAGAAGCGATTGCCAGATCGTGTTTTTCTCATCCGAGAGCGCCTTCGCGATAATCGTCCGCTGCGCTTCATTCTGGTTCAGAGCTCCCGCGGACTTCACGACGTCGTTTAGTTTCACTTGCATGTCGTTGAGCACGACGTTGTGCGTGCGCGCGGTGTCGATGTCTTTATCGGTCGCCTTCGTGATATTCGTGAGCCCCCGTGCCTTCGCGTCCGCTTGCGATGTGAGCTGCGGATGCGGAACTCCGTTCGCGTCATAGTCATAGCCGCGGACGACTTCGGTTCCGCCAGTGGCGCCGCCGGCTTCTTTCAGCTTGAGCTCTTCTTCCTTGAGCCGATTCGTCTCGGCTTCTTGCGCGGCCGTTGCATCCTCGCGAACTTTGCGATCGCGCTCTTCGCCAGTGAGCGCCGCGGCCGCTTTCGCATCGGCGAGACGCTTCTCAGCGACGGCGCCGGTATCCGTCGGCTTGATCGCGTAGGCTTGAGCGAACTTCTGCTGGTCTGCGGGACTCATGCCGGCGGTGAGCGTGCCGAGCTGTTGCCCGAACTGTGTCGCGTAGTCCTGGCCGACCGGCTGCTTCGTTTCATCGCCGCCCGTAGGACCGCCGGCGAGCGGCTTCCAGCTCGTGACGACGTTCCCGCTCGTGTCTTTTTCCTGGCCGGCCTGGAACCAGTTGCCCGTCGTCGGATCTTGTTTCGGTTCGCCTAGCGGCTTCCATCCAGGAGCGTTACGTTGCGCGGTTTCCGATTCGAGGTTCTCCGCTTGCGCCTCGCGCAATCCCGCTTCACTTGCCGCCGTGAAGCCGCGCTCCTGTCCCGCACGCTGCGCGCGAGTATTGAGATCGGTGCCAGGGATGAGCGCCATCGTGCCAGGCGCGATGATGTCGCCGGCAATGTTCCCGACCCTCGCGAGCCCGTGCTCGATCTTGCCGAGTAGACCTGGCCTGGCCGAGATGTCGCTTCCGAGCGGGTGTGCGGCCTTGAAGTCCGAGAGCGCTCGCTCCTGCTGTTCGTATTCCTTCGTGAACGGCGCAGCGGTGACTTGCGGCAATCCTTCGGCGTACTCGCGCCGGCCCGCGGCTTGAGCGGCTTGCTTCGTCGGAGCGGCGATCGACGGGATCCCGCCGGCGAGAGCGGAAGTTCCAGGAGCCGCAGAGATCTCCGGAGCTGCGCCAACTGCCGGAATCCCCGCGGATGCCACAACCGGCGCCACGGCGTTGCGCCCTGAGACGGCCAGATCCGCGGCCATGTTGTTCCGTTGGAGCGGCGACATCGTGCTTCGCGGAGTCATCACAGACGGCATAGCGGCCGATGCCGGGATCGCTCCCGCCGCGATGAGAGCTTTCAGATCGTCATCGCCAACGCTCGGAATTGTGCTCGCCGTTTCAGCCATTATCAGCCCGCGTATCCGCCCGCGATTCCCGCTCCCTTGCTAGCAGCACCCGCAAGGCCGCCGATCACTCCCATCGTGTTCTGCAACCAGCCAGAGTTCCCGGCCTGAATCGCCGTCTGTAGATCTTGATCCTGTATTCCCATCGCCTTGAGCTGCGCGTTGACGTCTGTTCCGTAGAGCCCTTGCAATCCGCCGAGAGCCGAGGCGCGCTTCTGCTGCGCGAGTCTTGCCGATTCGTTCTGCACGCCGAGCGCGTTTTGCGAGAGTTGCTGTTGTTTGATTCGCGCGGACTGGTCAAGCACGCCTGAGAGAGCGCCGCTGTTCCGAGTTCGCATCGCGTTGAGTCCGGCCGCGCCCGCGATGCCGGCATTCGCACCGCCCGCACCTTGCTCGCCGGCGACGAGCATATTGTTGGTTTCTGTAGGAGTGAATCCGATTGGATTATTTACGTCGTTCTGTAGCGTCGTGGTGAGGGGAGCGCCGATCGCGGCGGCTGTCGTTCCGTAGCCAGCGGCCGTCGTGCCAGCGGTCTTCGCATTGTTTTGCGCGGCACCCTGAATCGAACGATCGGCCAGAGCGAGCGGCCCGTCGTACTCGTAAAACTGATCTTCGAGGACTTTGCCTGTTGCGATGTCGATGGAAGTTTTTGTGTGAATCCGCATTCGTTCACTCCAACAGGAAACTGTAACTGTCCCAAGGACTCTTCGTTGCCCCTAGAGCGATTAACCGTTCGCCGAACGGCCTGTTGAGTGCGGGGGGAACCCACGCCGTAACGTCTTCCACGCCTTTTTTCGCGGCCTCGCTTAACGTCGCCGCCGTCAACTTCTGCAATGCAAGCCAGCGTCTCTCGGGATCCGCGTACTCGTGATCCACGAAAAGAAATGCTTCACTCGTGAGCTTGAGAAAACTAGCCAGGCAAATCCTATCACCGTCTGCTAGGATTTTCTTCATAAAGAAAAGTGGAGCGTAAATCGGGTTGCCCGCGGCATCTCGTTTGCAGCACGCCGGCAAGCAATTCGGCGGGAGTCCATTGGCTGTGTGGATCCGCACGATCGCGGCGAGATCTTCATCGGTGTACGGTCGGACGATCATGCTCACGGCAATTTGACTCCTGTCTCTGGTTGAGCGAACTGTGCGCTACCGAATCCCTGGCCACCTTGCTGGCCCGTCGTCGATGCGGTGCCGGCGCCGGTCGAGGGAAGCGGCGTCAACGAAGTCGATCCCCCGACGTTCACGGCTGTCGGAGTGGCGAAGCCGCCGAAGACAACATGAGCACTTCGCTGGCTAGACCCTGGATTCATCGAGAACGCACGGAAGTACCAGCTCTGCGGAGAGCCGCCGTCATCCTTCGCCGGCAGACTCAGGAATGCACCGCGGCTTGCGACAAGGTGAACGACGTGCGGCGCCGGAAAAGCTGGATTCGTGTCGTGTTCGAGAAAATAGTTTAGCGAGCGACCGCGTTGCGAGTTATCCATGATCGTGACGTGCGCGAGGCCGTTCGCCGCTTTCACGTTGATCCCTTGCGGCGGATCCGGCGGCGAAGCGTGCGAAGTCGAATCGATCCCCAGGACTCCCGCTGTCTGATTGACCGCGGTGACGACCTTCCGCATCATCAGCGCCAGGCGCGGCGCCTCGACTGAGAGCTCGGTGATAAAGTTGTCGATGTCAAGCATTGGGCGGAAATTCCCCCCGGTCATAATCTTTCAGTAAAAGGAAAACATGCCAGCCGCAACCGCCGCCGGCATAGCCAATATCAGGGTGCGGTGCGGCGTCGTGGAAAAATGACGCTGTTACTCTTCCATCGGCATGGACGTGATGCAAACCGATTGCTAAAATCCTCCCGCACTGGCATTTTATTAACGGCTTGAGTCGCTTGCCGGAAGTATCCTCTACAGCAATCCAGCACGGTGCCGGTGAGTCGCGATCACCCTTGGGGATTGTGACGTTCATCAGAAGTTTCCCCCACGCACAGGCGCCCAAGGGTTCTGCGTCACCGTCATCACGAAGCGCGAGAGCTCGAACCAGTCGCCCGGATTCTCCGTCTCGAACTGAACGAAGAAGCGCGTCCCGACGTCGTTTAGTGGCGTCTCAGTGTCGCCCCAGGATGGCGGGTTGCCGAGCTCGATCGGGAGAAGCGCATCGCCGTATGGCGTTTGCAACGTGTCCGGGAGAATCGTGAGGTTGAGTTCCCCTTCGCCGACAACCAGCATCGAAGCGTAGGTCGCGAGAAGCTCGTGAAGCCCGGCGTGAATCTGCTGCGCTTCCTGAGACTGCAAAAACGGATAAGAGACGTACAGGTCGAGGATCTCTTGACCGTCGTCAAAATAGTTCCCGGTGATCTGCTGGTAGATCTTCCCGTTCCCCAAGTTGCTGCAAAAGAAGGCCGGCGTCGTCGTATCGCCGCGCTCGATGAAGTCTGCATACGCCGCTTCGATCGACCAGACGGACCAGCGCCGGCCGAGTTGGAAACTCCGAAGCTGGCCGGTATATCCCTGGCGAATCGATCCTTCGCCTGCCAGCGCGCCGGCAGTCATCAGTTCTTTGTACGTGCAAGTGAGCACGACGTTCGGCGAAGTCGGGTTCGAGTTGACCGGGAAGTTCGGCATCCACTGATTCGGCGTTGCAATCGGGACGCCGATGAGGATTCGCCGGCTGTTCGTGTCGTTGCGGATCCAAAGTGTATAGCCGTAGGCCCAATTTATTTTCTGCCAGAGCGGATCGATCTCCGGAGAGATCTTCTGCGGTTTGCCGCCCTCGAACAGATATACGCCGGCCAGGCCGGCCACGAGCGCCCATCCTTCGCCGACGTCCACGCCGTTGATCGAGGGAGTGCCGACTTTGTTCGAGACTTCCTTCACGGTCCAGCCGTCGGGCTCGGTGATGCCGTTATCAGTCGTCTCGACGAACGACGCCGTCTTCACGATGTACAGGTTGTCGAAGAGCTCGAAGACGTTCGTGACCGCCTGTTGATTCTCGACCGCGACGCCGAGGTTCCCGGTCACACCGTCGAACGCCTCGAAGTTGTCGAAGTAGGATCCGCGGAGCTGTGTCGAGAGAACGGGTTGCGCCAGGTTGAAGAGTTCGGTGCGATCAATCTCGACGTCGCCGCCGTTCGGGATCGCCGATGCATAGATCCGGTAGAGCAAGTCCGATGGGATTTGTGTGATGAACGCCGTCGAGAGAAGCGTTCCGGTGAAGATCTGCATCGTGTCCGTCATCGAGGCGAGCGGGATCGAGAAGGATCCATATATCCGATTGAAGCTCGGCGAGAACAGATCCACAACCAAGCTGCCGCTCGTCACTCCGGAAGGACACCGCGCCGTGACGCGCGCGCCGTATTGAGTCTGCACTTCGATGATCGGCGTCGCGAGCTGGTCCTCGAAAGCGCTTTGCTCGATCATCCCGTACAGCGCTTGCGTCGAGCCGGTCGTGTTCTGGATGTAGTACGACTGGCCGAAGAGCGGGAAGTTCTGCAAAACGCCGCCGGCGCCGTTCATCTGGTCCACGGTCCAGCCGGCCGGCGTGATCGGTGTCGCGGGGTTCTGTGAGACGTAGCCGCCATCGAAGCTCAGGTTGATGAGGTTCTGGATCTTGTTTTGTTCTCCCCACGCGAAGATCCGCTGAGAGTACGAGACGAATCCCAGGCAAGAGCCGAGCTCAATTTGCGCGAAGTTGTTCGAGCCCTGGGTATCGATCGAGCTTGCCGCTAGAAGCACGGCGTCCGTGATGTTGAAGGTCGCCGAAGTCGTCGCGTTGTCGTGGATGATCGTCGCGTCATAGGTGACGAGCTGGCCGTTGCTTGTGACCGTCACGGGTTGCGGGATCCAGAAATAGAAGCCGCCATTTGCGCCGGTGAGCGCGATGACGCGCGCGATGACGTTCGGCGGTCCGATCGGGATGTTATTCGCGATGATCGAGTTCGCGCCGGTAGTCAGTGTGAACTCGACGTATGGCGACGCCGGTGTGAGCAAACCGTTCCGAGTAAGGAACAGGCAGACGCCTTTTCGTGGCCCGGCGCCGAGCTGGCCCTGCTGCACGATCGTCCCGCCGGTCGATGTCCCGAAGATGAACGGTTCGGTCGGAGCCGATGGCGTCGTGCCGATCCAGCTCGGACCGGGATCGAACTGGAACTCGGTTCCGTTGATGATCGCTTGCGCGCCGGCTTCGGCCGCGGCTGGTATATCCGGAGAGTTAATCGCGATCGCGAAGCTCGACGGGCTCGCCGCGGTGATGATCGCGTTAACGACGTTGAAGATCCCGTCGCCGTTCGCTGTGTTCGTCACCGTGACCTGCTGGCCAATGGCCGGCAAACTTCCGGAGATGAGCGTGAAGTTGTACGTCGCTGTGTCCGAAGTCAGTGACGTCCCGGTGATATTGAGCTGCGCGGCGTTCAGCGCATTAAGGATCGTCCAGCTCTCGTTGAGTGGCGTAACGCTGGTTCCGGAGATGAGGACTTGCGTTCCGACTTGCACGCCGGAAGCTGGCGCGTTGAGCGTTAGCGTTGCGATCGAGGCTTGATACGAGGCGCCCGTGTTTGGATCTCGATAGTAATTCCCGGAATTCGGTGCCTGAACCGAGAACGAGTTCCGCAGTCCGTTCCCCGTGTTTGTTTGCTGAACCGAGATCACGATGTAGGAACCATCCACGCCGGCGACCGTGCTATTGAAACCGGAAAGCACGACGCCTCCGCCGACCGTGATGTTCGGATCCGGCAAAGCCGGCGCGAGTGTGTATTCGATCGTGATGATCGAGCCGGCCTGGTACTTCACGCCTGGCCCGGACGACCAGAGGATCGCGCGGATCGGATTGCCCTGGCTTCCGTTCGTCACCGCGGTCGGTTGCGTGATCGTCGTGATCGTGTATTCGGTTGAGGTCGCCGTGAACGAAGGTGGAACGCCTGGCCCGACTTGGGACACGCGATCGAGCCATTGCCCGGTCCACTGGCGCGGCATATCCGTCCCGTTGATGAGATCCGAGAGCGCGATGAACTCGCGATCGTCAACCTCGGCGCCCTTCGCGAAGGTGTCGGGCTCGATCGCCGTGTAGATCGGCGTGAGGATCCCTTCGGCGTTGAGCACGTCTTCTTGCCAGAGCACGCCGCCATCATCGAGCGCGAGCGTAAAGACGCCGCCGTCGGTGAGATCGAACGTCGAGATCCAGTTGAAGTTCGTGGAGTTCGGCGGCGTGTACCAGACAGTCGTGACGGCCGCGGAAAGATCGAAGGTCGAGCCCAGGCCGGTCGAATCGAACGCCTCGAAGTTGAAGCCGAAGCCGCCGCCATTCACGATCGCCGGCGTGAGCGTCATTCCGAGCGTATTGCCTGGTCCGCCGAGCGTCACCGTCCCTTGCGCCGTCGGAAGTTGCAATTCGATCGGACCGCCGCCGCCTACGATCGGAGTCATCGTTATCGTCGAGCGCGGATCCGTCGAAGTTTGCTTTCCTTTGACCTGAACCTCGACGCCGAGGATCTGTGAATTTAGCGGCACAGAGAACCCGTAACCGGAGGCTTGTAAGATGTCGGAAAAAGCCGGCGCTGGTACTGTCGCGATCGTGAAGCCGACGGCAGTCACGAGCCAGGGATCGCCGCTCGATTCTCCCCATATTGCGTTGTAGGTTCCTGGCGTGGCCGTAAGAGTCGCTGCCTGTCCCGCGCCGGCGCCGCTACTCCCGAAACTGAGGATCGCCCACGGACTCGCCGGCGCCGTGGCTGTCGTTTCCGTATACGCGAAGCTGAAAAGAACTTCGCTCTGCGTGATCGTCATCGGCCCGGCCGAAGGCGTCGTCGTCGAGCCGCCAGCCTGTAAGGTTTGATCGATCGCCAGGAGCCCGGTGACATTCATAAAAGCGAAGTTCGTGACTCCGATGCGGGGATCCGGCGTGTACGCGAAATGTCCGGTGATAACGAGGCTCGATGAGATCGGGACGGCCGTTCCCATGCGCGCGTAGAACATTTGGAACGTAACGCCTTCGCCCGGATCGTGCTGTGGAGATCCGATCGGCGTCCAGGTATTACCGAGAGAATCCGGCGGAATCGTGATCGCGATCGGCGGGCTCGGCGTGCCGTAGGGATAGTAGACGTTCACCATCAGGAAGCCAGTGTCGCCGACGTTGATCGCGGTACTTGCTGGCGTGATCGTATTCGTGGCCGTCGTCGCGTTCGACGCATGGACGAAGGTGTTCTGGATGTTGTTGATTGATGGCGTTACAGGTGCCGCGTTTAGGATGACCGAGGCATAGCTCGGCGGCGAGTCGTGCTCGATATTCGTCGGGTTCGACCAGGCGGCGCCGCCGTTTGCCACGTTGACGCCGGCACCGACTTCCAGGACTTCGTCGCTCCCATCATAGACGTAGACGTTCTCGATGCCGTAGCGCGTCTTCACCGAGCCGACGGTGAAGTCCATGTCGCAACAGATCGCAGCGGATCCTTCCGGGAGATCTGCGGGATTCAGTTCAGCGACGAGGCCGCCGAAGATGACGAGCGGTGAGTCTTGCTGTCCTGTGCCGGGGTTGTTCATTTGCTAGGCGTGCGCTGAGTTGATTGGAATGAAGTACGGTGTGCCATCGACTAGGATCGCAAGGCACTTGTCCTGATTGCCGGCCACACCCGCCGCCACAATGTAGGCACCCTGGCCGAGATCGCTCAGATCGAAGAGGTAGCTCGCCTTCGCTTCTGTTTTCAGAATCGCATTGATGAGTGACGTCGTCGTGTTCAGCAAAACGACTAGATTCGCCAGAGCATCGCTCGAAAGGTGTGACGTCGCCCCCATGTCCGCAATGATCGGCGCGAGATAACCGGACGTATGCGCGAAACCGGCTCCGGACGTGTCGAGTTGAGCGAACACGCCCGCATTGAAAGCCGAGAGGTTGTTCAGCGTGCCATCGAGAATCAATTTTCCCTGCACGCCGTAGAGAAATGAACTCCCGCCGATTGTTCCGCCGGAATCGGTCGTGATCGCGCCGCGAATTGCAGCGACACTTCCGCTGACCGAAGTCACAGCGGATGAAAGTTCGAGCTCGGAATCGATCTGTCGCAAGGTCGGCTGCGCCGCCGTAGAGAGAAGCTCGTACGAGTAGATCTCCGTGGGCAGATCTGCGGTCACAAGACTGCGGAAGGTCGGCGCTCCCGTTCCGCCAGAGGTCGGCCCGGCCCACACTTCGTTCGCGTCTTGTACCTGTAACCCGATCGTAGCCGCGAGTGTTCCAGTTCCGGTGATAGGCGAGCCGGTCACGCTTTCGGTGAGGATCGAACTCGGCACAGCGAGCGTCAAGCCGACACTCGCGACATAGCTGAGGCTCGGAATGTCTGCGGCGACAAGGCTCCGGAAAGTCGGAGCGGCGGCTGGTCCGCTGGTCGGCCCCGCGAGGACGAGCTTTGCGTTTTCAACTGCCAGTCCGAGCGCGAGCGTGCCGGCGCCGGTAATCGGAGATCCTGAGATCGTGAGGAAGCTCGGAACCGTCATCGCGACCGAGGTCACGGATCCGCCGGCGACGGTTCCGATTCCTTGATCCGGATAGTCTTGCTCGAAGATCGTTTCACCGTAGACCTGAACTGAATAGATTCCAGGCGCAGCATAGAAGAAGTAATGGCCGTTCCCATCAGTTGAAACCGGGTTCGGAAGTACGGATGTTGCGACGGTGCCGCCTGAGACGTATGTGCCAGGATTCGAGAGCGCTTGAACGACGACGTTGTCACCGTTCACTGAAAGAACGAGCCAAGCAGCGGCATTGTAGCCGGCCGGGCTTGCACTACTCACCGCGATATAGGAGCCCTCGACGACGTCGGCCGGCGGCGTCGTCGAGAACTCGAACGTGATTTGCTGAGCGGCCCAACTCGCCGTTGAGATGCTCGCGCTATTGGAATTTGGAGCCGCGAAGATCGTCGCCAACGGCGAGCCAGGTTGTGAAGTGAAGTTTGCTGGTTGATCGAGGACGGCAACGGAAGCGCCTGGCACAGCTTCGCCGGTCGGAGTCTGAACCCATCCATCCATCCGGAAGTAGGTCGCTGCCATTCGCCGCCCCCTGGTTTACGCCTGAGTCCGAGCGAACTCGGCCCGGAACGTAATCGTCGGATCGAACGCCACGGTAGCACCGACCGCCGCTTCATTCAGAATGTCGGTCGAAGCGCTTCCGGTCACATAGATCCGGATTGTGAGGTTCGTGTAATCGAAGCGATAGACCCATCCCTTCGATGAATCGATGCGGACTTCGATCGGCGTTTCGTTCGTGGTGCTCGCGTTCTCGGAACCGGCCTGGAAGTTGCCCGTGCCGGTGCCTGAATCGGTCGTGACGCCATTCGGATTGTTGACAGTGAAGGATCCGCCAGTCGAGGACGTCGGGAAGACGCCCGTGAGTCCGAAGGATCCGCTGTTGCCGGCGTTCGACATTCCGGCGAGCAAGACGTTATCGCCCGGAGTGAGTTGCGGCCCGGTGAGCGTGGTGTACGTGCAAGTCATCACGCCGCCCGACCAGGAAACGGCCGTCACCGTGAAGGTTTGCGCTTCTTGCACACGCGCGCCCCACTGGATCTGTCCCACACCTTCGGCGGTTTGCCCGGTCTGCCCGCTTCCCGCGATCACGCTGCCAGGAATTGCGATCGCGACGAATGTGCCGGCCGTGGCCGACGCCGGTGTGAGTTGCGAGACGATGTACGTCCCGTCGTTAGTGTTCGAGGCCGTGTTATAGATCACGACTCGCTGGCCGTTGACGAGTGGTGCGCCCTTCAAACCCGAGTAGGTGACGAGGCCGACCGCTGAGAATGCGGTGACTTCAAAGCTCGAAGAGCCGATGCCGCCCGGCGTGTACTCCGTCGCCGTGTCGCAATCGACGAGCTGGCCGCTGATGATGGCGCGGCGCTGTGTGATGTCGTTGCCCTTTGGAAATGGAAACGGCCTGACTCCGAGGTACTTCGTTGCGGTGTAGCTCATTGGTTTTAAGCGCCTCCCCGACGCTTGTTGCTGGTTTCAGCGTTCCTCACGCCGTTCTTACCACGGCAGATTCACGCCGCCGATGTTCCGCTGGCCGAATTGCTTCCGGCGTGCCGGCGTGCGCTGGTTCTGCCGCGTATAAGCATTGGTGATAAGCCTTGTGTACTTGTCTGCGTCCGCGCTCATCTTGTCGGCCGCCGCGGCGCCGCGCGCGAGCGCATAGTTGTAAGCGACGATCTTCGCGAGTGCATTCGTGCTCGCAAGGATCTGGATCGTCACATCCGACCAGGGATTCTCCGTCGTCGCCGGCGCGATCTGTGCAAGTGAACCCGTGAATCGAATCCGGAGATCCTCGGTCACGGTCGAGCCGCGCATGTTGATGCGGTCCTGGCGGAACTCCCAATTTCGGAGATACGGTCCTTGATTCGCCGATGAGAGCGGTCGGACCGGCTTCATCGGCTGGAATGGAAGCCCGGATCCGGTTTGCCGCTCCCATACTTCGAGAACTTGAAGGCAGTTTCCAGGAAGGACCGGCGTCTTTACCATCGAATAGCCGTTGAAGAAACCGCCGAAGCTCACATAGATCTGAACGGCCGGATCCGGCGCCGGTAGCGCGGTGATCGGCGTGAGGATCCAGTTGTCGTACTCAAGCGTGATGACGCCGCGATTTCGGATTCGTTGTGCAAGCTCTTCGAGCGACGAATTGAGGTACTCGACCGTGAACGGCGCTGCGTTCGTGAGGATCCGACCGGCGCCGCCCTGGAAAGCGTCGTTGACGAACGCACGAGCGCGATTCATCACTTTATCGGCGCTCGGATATGGCTGTTGTGGTGAGACGCTCATTCATTCCTTACATCACAGGCGGCCGCTTTGATCTTCTTCGGCACAGGAACCGACCCCCGATCGCGCGGCCCACCTGTGAAGTTCGTTAGCTTCGACGGCGCGACCTCTTCGGCGCGGGTTTCTCCGTCTCTGCTGATTTCGTTCCGATAACCGGAGCGGGTTCGTCTGTTCCTTCCGTCGGCTCGTTATCCACTGCATCGGCCTCTTCGGCTTCGAGTCGTTCCTCGAAAGCCTCTGGATCCTCCACGCCGAGCATGACGCCGGCGTCGTCCGCTTCCTTCTTCGTTGCCACGCCGGCGCGGATCGCTCGATTCCAGTCGAAGACGTAACCGCACTTCTCGCGCGGCATGTGGCGAACCATGCTCGACGGAATTTTCTCGCCGCAACCAGGGCAAACGATTCGCGCGGTGAGCTCTGCGTGCCACGGAAGCTCAAGGTCGAAGAAGTCGGCGGCTCGGTGCGCCATCGGTGAGATTTCGTCGGGCTTGCCTTGCATTTGCAGCGCGGTCGCTTTGCGGATCTCTTGACGATATGTGGCCGCGAGTCGATTGCGTGCCGTCTCCACTTCTTCCTCAGTCGGCGGATTGTTCAGTGACCACCAGCAACCGTACGCATAAAGATCGGTGCCGTCGTTCGCCGCGCTTCCTTTCGGGATCGGCCGGTAGCTTTTCCAATCGCCGCCAATGAGGTCCGGGTGAAGCGCGTCTTGCGCGAGGAACGTGGCATCGACTCCGCGAATCCCGATGTCCCAGGATCCCGGACGCTCAACGCGATCTTGGACGATGTCAGGAAGCACGAGCGGCTGGCTGTACGGCTGATCCGGTTCACACGCCGGAATGATAAGCGCGGGATGCGCCCACGGCCGCGCGATTTTCTGCTCCATCGTCGAGACGTTGTAGATATAGACGTAGTATTCGGGTTTGCGCCGAATGTTGGCGTCGAGGATCTGTTCCGGTTCCGGATTGAGCTCGTTCATCTTCGCCCGCGTGAGCCGGCGTGCATTCCGTGAATCACTTGAGATGACCGCTGTTACTCTCGGCATAGTCTTCTTCTCCTGTGAGCTTCTAGTTGGGGTTTCCCTGGTAGAAACCGCGGCGCGGCCGCTTGAGTGCGCCGACGCTCATCCGGTTCCAAACACGGGATATTTCGTCCATCTTCTTTGTGATTGCTGCTGTTTTGCATCCGTGCTTCGAGTACGACACTGGTCCGAGGCGAGTCGGCATCTCGTCAAGCAACCGATCGGTGATCTCTTCGACGATCACCTTGTTCTCGCGTGCTTCGATGACTGCATTCGCCGCCGCGATCTCCATTCCGGTCATCTCTTCGGATTGAAGGACGATCGGGATGATCGTGTCGAGGATCTGGTAGCTCAGCGGGAATGCCTCGATTTCGAGCCGGCCGTTCTTGAACTCTTTCGCCATGAGCGGTTGCAAAATGTCGTAGCGCCCCTCGTACGGATACTCGCCGAGGATGCACAACCCGCTATCGAGATCGCGATTTAAGATCTCGAAGAGTTCGGGACTGCCGAAGGATTCAGGCGGCCGCCATCTGAGAAGGTTCCAACATGCGATGTTCCCGCACATCAGCCGATCTTCATAGCTGCGCACGCCGGCGACTCGCATCGTTTCTGTCTCTCCCCAGGCCATGCGGAAGTTAGACGTGCCGAAGCGATTGAGGCCGAAGCGTTCGTCGATCGCCTGTTGAAACTCATCCGGACACAAGCGCCGTTCGGCTCTGCGAAGATTATTCACAGTAACGCCGTCCTTTGTTTCCGGCGGATCTTGACCTCGCTCGCGTGAATCAGTTGCGCCTTGCGGCCGTCGAGCTCGACATCCTCGCCGTACTTCGTGAAGTAGACCTCGTCACCGAACTCGACGTCGATCGGTATGAGCACGCCATTCACAACGCGGCCGGTTCCGACTGCGGCGACGATTCCCCAGGTCGGCTTCTCTTTATAGTGATCGGACTGTTCGAGGTTCACTTCCTCGCTGAGCGGCTTCTCGATCGGAACGACGAGAATAAAATCGACCAGCGCGTCGAAGTTGTCGTGCAAGTATTCGAGCGGCGAAATCTCGAGTTTTTTCGGGGGAATCTCGCGAACTGCTGAGCTCTTCATTTGAGCCATCGTCACCTTCTCCTGTGAGAAAAGATTGAGGCCGGCACTCGCGCGCCGGCCTCGCTTCGACTGTCGGACTTAGATCGTCGGCTCGGCCGCCTGTGTGACGTAGGCGCCCGCCTTCATGTTCGAGTTGAAGAGGTTCATCGCTGAGTTGTAGTAGAAGATATTCGACGTGAGCCAGCCGTTGCCGTTCGGATCCGGAACCGGCATGTTTGTCACGCCGTTTCCGAAATCGTAGAGCGAAGGCTCGATCATTTCGGCAATCCCCCACGACTTGAGGCACAGAAGATCGAGGCGATTCGGTGTGGCGTTGTAGCCGGTGACGTACTCGCGACCGCCGAAAGTCGTAATCATAAACTTCTTCACCATGTCCAGCGCCTTATCGCCTTTCACTTCTTGTGCGTTTGCGATGAGCACATTCTGATAGAGGTTCGTGACCGCGAGTTGCTGACCCGGACCGCCGTACCAGATTGCGCCCTCTGTTTCCTCGGCATCTTCGCCAAGGCCACGATCGACCAGGATTTGCGCCCGATAAGGCACGGCCGGGTTGATCGGGTTGTTGTTGAGGTTGATGTTGGGAGTCGAGAGACGCGAAGGGAAGTTCGCACGGGGAATGCCGAGGACTGTCCCGGAATTGCCCGCGACCTGGTACGTCTTGATGCCGGCGAGCGAGGTATTCGCTGCGCCGCTCGAACCCGCGACCATCAGGAAGTCGCCGTTAGTTGTTCCAGCCGGCAGAGCGGTCGAGCTATACAACGTGTTCGACACGCCATCGGCGTACGAGATCTGGAACGAGCCGCGCAGAGTTCCGTTCACTGCGGTAAAGACCTGCACGACCTGTTGATCCTGGAACTGGTTTGCGTTGTTCATCCCCTGGATCGAGGACGTCTGCACGCCGGTCCCGGTGCCATTATTGACGATGGCGCCGGTCGGGATCTGGTCGAGAGCGCCGGATCCGTCACCGTTGAACAGAGCTTCGATGCCGCGGAGATAAGAGTCGAGCGAGTTCTTGAGTTCCTGAGCTCGCACTGAAACGAGGCCGCGCTTCGGTCCCGCGGTCGCCATCTGTGCGAGGTAGGTGATTTCGCAACCGGAAAACAGGAAGACCGGAGCAATATCGCCGGTGATCCACTGAGAGCCCGTACCGCGGCCGAGTGAATCGCCGTCGCCGGTTCCCTGCACGATTGTTGCGCCCGACTGGATCCGCATCGGAACCTGGAAGGCCGCCCGCTGTGCGAGGCCAGTCGTCGCGCCGATGTTGCCCGGTCGCGCGGTGACGTTCGCCGTCGGATAAGTCTTCGTTCCTTGCTTGATGCGGTTGTAGAGGGTTTTCCCGCTGTAGATCACAGAGGGAATCATTTTGTTCCAGGCTTCGAGTTCAATTCCTTGAACCGCCGCCTCTGCTAAAGCCATTAGGCACACTCTGGAAGAGTGAGCTCATTCGCCGGCGCTCCTGGTTCGCCTGGCAATGGCCCGAACGCTTTTCCAAGCGTCCGCTTAGATCCCTGTGCTCACCCGTGGCGGGTTAGGCCGCGGGTTTTGAAGCGCCCAGGTTTTCGTTGGTTGTTTGCGCGGATACGAGCCGCGTCACCTGGTCACTGGAAAATTGTCGTTCGTAAACTCGTTTGATCCATGCCCTGAACTCGTCGGGCGTCATATCGCGTCGGCCAAGATTGCACGCCTCGCAGGATGGGACGCAGTTCGCTATCGAGTAGCCTTTCGTCGAGTCGAGCCTATCAAGTCCATGACCGATCAGCGGAAGAGTTCCACCGCACCAGTGGCACGATGCGTCTTCCACAAGAAGTCCGTATTCCGTGAGATTAAGGACGTTTTCTATGCCTCGCTGCCGAGCATGTCTGCAGAGAACGCCAAACTTTCGATGAAGCCTTTGATTCAGAAGGCTCCGATGCTCTCGCTTGTGAAGCGTCTGATTCTGGCGTGCTTCGTAACATCGCGGAGTGCAGTACTGCCGATTCCCATGAAGCGGGGAGAACTCCACGCGACAATGGCGATTGCGGCACGCCCGAGCTTCATGTTGCCGGTTCATTTTTCTCCGTCGCGTCGTCGCTGGAAAATGATTTGCGGCCCGGATAATCTGTTCTCACAATGTCAGAGAACGTGGGCTCGCTGGAAACTTGTTCGATCGAGTCGGCCACAAAAGCGCCGTGCTCGTCAAGATGGCCGCGTATCGTCGCGCCTTCCTTGAATTGATTTTCGGTCCGTTCGAGATAATCGACGAGATCATGTAGAAACGGGGTGAGCCGCTGGATCGGCGTTGTCTTGCCGCTCGAATCCGGCTTCAAACCCTCGTCGAGCTTTTTTCTGAGCTCTTTCGCATCCATCTCGTCTCCGATTGGTTGCGCGGGGAGAATTGAACTCCTGGTTTCCTGGTAATGAGCCAGGCGAGCCGCCGTTGCTCCATCCGCGCGACCGAAGTGTACTACGTGTCCCACCGAAAACGCACTACCTTACCGCTTCCCTTGAGAGTGGCCTCGCCGACGCGACCATTACCCATGAAGCGGACGCGCTGAGGATCCTTCGACCAGTCGATCGTTTCAGGTTGCGGCGGCTTCGCAACGAAGACGCTCGGACCGCCGCCAGATCCGCCGGCCGGCTTTCCGCCGCCACCGGTGCGAACTTTTCCGCGCGCGGTCGCCCATCCTTTGCGCGACCAGACTTTTTTCGCCGCGGCTTCGGCCAAGGATCCGACTTTCTGCCGAACATAGTTCGCGATGTCGTCGGGATCCGCGTCCTTCGCGTAGTAGGCTTGCATCTGGCGCTGATAAGCCGAATTTGCTTTCAGCGAGGCCGCGATCTCGTCATAGATCCCCTTCGAGACGTCCTGTAGCTGTTCCATCTTCAAAACGACGCCGCGCTTCTTCGCATCGCGGATGAGTGGATCGAGGAAGCGCTTGATTTCGCCCGATGTGACTCGATTCGAGGCTGTTCCGACCTCGCGGAGATAGCCGCGGCGTGCGATTTGCTCGGCTTGCTTGATTTTTGTGTCGGCGGCCTTCTCACGTTCGCTCGGAGCTTCTTCGCCGGCACGTTGCGCGAACTGTTCGACACTCGCGGCCCACTGTAAGAGCTTTTGAGTGAGGTCGAAGACTTCCTGGCCCTTGCCAGCGAGCGCCATCTGTCGAATCATTTCGAGCGTGTTAATCACGCCCTTCTCGCGCAGCGCATTGATAAGCGGTTTTGCCGTCATCCGCTCATAGGTGGCCTGGTCGAGCAACCGGAGCTTCTCAAGCCCGGCACCCATCAGCTTTTTGAAACCGTCGGGAGTATCGCGAACGATGTCGTCGAGGATTTGCGGATCCCCGTCGGCAACCATCGTAAGTTCGTTCGCGAAGTCGTCGGCCTTCGACTGTAGCGTCGAGATTCCCTCTTCGCCGCCGACTAGGTTCAAGAGATCTGCGGCCGATTGCGCTTCGGTCGGAGTCGCGAAGGCCCGTTTGTAATCGACGTTCGAGAAATGTTCTTTGCGAAGCGTATCTGCGAGCGCTCGATCCGTCTTTTTCAGTTTGTCGAGCGCCTTCTGAATATCGAGCTTCTTCGGCTTGCCCTTGCCGGCGCCCTCTTCGCCCTCACCTTCCCCTTCGCCTTCACCATCACCTTCTTCGCCCTCGCCCTCGATCTCACCTTCACCTTCGCCGCCTTCACCCTCGCCTTCACCCTCGCCTTCTCCCTCTCCCTCACCTTCGCCCTCGCCGCCTTCTCCACCTTCTCCACCTTCACCTTCACCGCCGCCGGCACCGCCTTCATCGCCCGCACCGCCGGCTTCGCCCACTCCGGGGATTGTACTTGCGAAGAACAAACCGAGGAAAGTTGTCAGACGTGCGAAGAGGCTGCGTGTTTCGAGGTCCATATTTTCTCCTGTGTCAGTTCACGAGCTTCGCGGGTTCTTCCGCGGCTTCATATTCGATGATCCAGACCGTTCTCCATTTACTAGTGCCTTCGTCCTGGACCGTCGTCGTGCGTTTTGTGAGGCCAGGCGTACCGAGTTCCTTCAAATGCCGGTATCGCAATTTGAAGAACTCTTTATCGGTATAGCCTTCGCCGTCGAGTGCCACTTCTAAGCTCCCGTGGCCGCCGGGATCGCGCTCGCTAATTGCGCGGGATGCTTCGCGACCGCTTCGGCCGTGTCCTGTGCAGCAAAGTCCTTCGGATCGGATTGTACACCGCCCTTTTGCATAACTTGAGCGGCTTCCTTCGGCGGCAGATCCTTCACGTTCGCTGAGAACGCCGGCGGCTTCGTCGGACCGGCGGCCGCTTGCGCTTGTTGCTGTGCTTTTTTCTTCGCATCCGCCGCGGTGTGCTCCATGAAGTGCAAACGGATATTCGCGAACGCCTTCTGGTCCTGAGCTGTGCCGTTCTTCATCGCGCGGCCTTTCGGCGAGTTGATGAGGCCCAAGCAAGTAAGCGCGTGTACGGCATGATCGTCGCATTGGACGTCGATCGGATACGTCGAGATGAGCGGCGGCGTGGTTTGAAGCTGCGCGTTGAGCGCCGCGAGCTGTTGTACGAGTTCGGCCGGGGGAGCGATCGCTTGCGGCGGCGCCGGCGGGGGAACTTGTGCGCCCTCGACTGTCGGGATCTCGCCAGTCATCGGCGCTTGCGAAGTTGTGGCCGCCGAGATCTTCGCGGTGAGATCCGCGATCTGTTTTTCGAGGTTTACATAATCAGGATTCGGCGCCGGTCCGGACTCCGACAAGATCGCGATCTCGCCGAGCTGCTGTTCCCACGAGTCGAGCATCGGGATCCGGAGTTCCTTGAATCCACTCATGTCCTTGACGAGCTTCAAATTGCCGGGATCGTCGAGCAACTGTTGAAAGAAGGGATTAGTCGCCGCATCCGTGACGATCATCGCGAAGCGGTTCGACTTCTGTGTCCACGATTCCGGGATGTTCTCGTCGGTGTCGGGGAAGCAAAGGATGTTCCCCTTGAGGTCGGCTGTGTCGACCTGAACTTTCTCGACGCCGCCAAGCTTGATGATGCCTTCCGCGTTGATCGAGATAGACTGCACCGCCTGGCGATTCACGTCCGCGGTTGTTTGCTTGATGTTCCGCCAGGGAAGGCCGAGACGTCCGAGAGCCTGGTCGCGCTGCATCAGCGCATCGCCGACGCCCTGGTTCGTCATATCGCCGCCGAAGAGCGCGGGATACGCGCCGCTCATCAGTTGCGCGACTTCGTCCATGAGCCATTGCGTATACATGAGCAACTGTTCCGGGAAGGGAACCGGCTCTTCGCGGAACCAGTAGATGCCGTCCACCTGTTGACCTGGGATCGCCTCGAACGGCCGCACGCCGCCGACGATATTGTCCTGGTCGTTGATCGCCTCGGTGTCGAACATCTCGTCGTCCATGTACGTCATCGGCACGCCATGAACAAAATAGTCGTAGGCCAGCTCGGCGAGAGTGTTCAGAACCTTTTGCGGTGCGATGAGCGGAGATCCGAGCGCTGGCCGATGCACACCGTCGCCGGCATCCGCAAAGGTGAGCGCCAGGTAATCATCCATTGAAGCGTTGCGGCCTTCGCAGAAGTTCCCGCCGGCGAATGTGACATAGAGCCCGCGCCAGCATTTTTTGATGATTCGCTCGCGGATTTCCTTGTTCGGGATCTCCATGAGCGCGCCTGGCCGATACCAGAACTTTTGAATCGTGACGTCGTAGACGGTCGAGTCTTCGGTGATGAAGTTGTCTTCGACACCCAAGAGCACATTGATTCGCGCGAGCCGTTCGAGATCGTCGCCGTCGTCGGAAGATTCAGATCCGCTCTGCGCCGGTTTGAGCTGGTCGGCCACATCCGGGAACATGGCCTTCGCTGAGGCGAGATCGACCTCGAACGAATAGCGAGCCCACGGCATAGCCTTGAGACAGTTTGCTTTGATCGGGAGCTTCCAGGCGAGTGCGCCATCGACGGTTATGAGCTCCTGACCGCGCGGCTGCCAGCTTGAGTCAAACTCTTCGCCCTCTTCGCCTTCTTCCTCTTCGCTTCCCTCGCCGCCTTCGGCTTTTTCTTCCTCATCCGATTCGGCGTGATCTCCCTCAGAAGCGCTTCCATCAGCTTCGGAAAGTTCGTCAGATACTTCCTCACTTCCGCCTTCGTGACCGATTGCGTGTTCGGATTCTCCTGTCTCTTCATCTTCGGGAACCTCGCCTTCGGGTTCGGGCTCATAGCCGAACGCCTGAGCGTCGAGGACGTAGCGCGTTAAATGAACGGCCAGGCCATCGGTCCAAAGGAAGCGAGCCGTCTCGCCCTGCAATTCCTTGAGCCGATTGTCGCGCTCGACTTTCGACTTGAGCTTCTCGGCGTTCGAGCTGGCCGTGATGTCGCGATCGCTGTCTGGATCGCCAGGCTCGAATCGAGTGCCGGGAACTTCGCGCGTGAGTGCGGCGCAAATGATCTTCCGGTAACTCGAATAAATGTCGATTTCCCATTGCGAGCGATCTTCCTCTTCGCCTCGACCATAGCCGGTTCCGAGCGCGGGGAGTTCCCATCCGCCGTTTTGGCGCGGTAGAAGATGCTGGAACTGTCGATCGAAGAGGCGAGCTTCCCACACGCGGATGATCTGTTCGCGGCGTGCCGGCATGTCGCGCTGAGCGACTTTCTTATTCAGCGCTTTAATCGCGTTCTTCTCGTCGTCCTCGAAGTGAAGCGGGGGAGATTGCTTGTTGATCTCTGAGGGAGCGAGCACACCCGGCGGGAAGTCGAGAGCTTCGATGTCCTTCGTCTCGCCTTCGTTCTGTACGTCCTTCTCGTCGAGATCCTGGGTGTCAGTCGGCATTCAGCTCTTAGTGATGCGCGGATGCAAATGCACGAGCCAGGCCCGCGCGCTTGCCGGCTTTCGCCATCTTCGGCGGCATTTTCTCGTCCGGGTGATTCTCATGCCATCTGCGGTTGCGCGCAGAGATCTTGGCCGCATAGCCGGCGGTGCTCTGACCGGCGTGCTCGGCCGCGCGTTTGAAGACGCCTTTCGTGCCGCGGCGCTTGATACCACGCGAAACCTCGCCCATCCATTTCTCAGCCATGTTTCGGCCTCCCGACGTTTGCTCGATTTGCCGTTTGTTCGATGCGAGTTGCCCATCGGCAATTCTGCCGATAGTATCCCTTGCTGCCATCCTTACGATCGAGCGTCATTGCGATCGGCCTCTCTCCCATATCAGCGAGAAAATTCGCAAAGACTCGCCAGCGACGGCAGACTCGAATCCCGCGTCCACCGAATCGCGAATAGTTCGCAGCCTTTGGATTCCTGCATCGCTGGATCATTCCCTTCCACGTTTGATAGGTCCGTGACGCTCGACCTTCTCGCGCATGTCCGTGGATCGGCAAGAGCCGTCCGTGCCAATCACGTTGGAAGTCAATCATCGTCTAGTCCTCGATAAATGCCTCGTAGAGCGAAATGTGTTCGGTGCGAAGTTGCTTTTGCGTGTCGAGCTGTCGTAGCGCCTCGACGATAATCGAGAGCGCCTTCGGTTGGAACTGGAACTTTCGCGGCGTGAGTGCCGCATCGCCGTTCGTCCAGTTAAATGTAACCGAACCGTTGTCGTTGTGGATCGTTGTGATCCCGAACTCTTTGTGCTCTTCCTCGCTCAAACTCAGCTTCTCGCGAAGATCGCGAACGATCCGAAGCGTCGCGAGATTCCCCTGTACCGGCAGAATCGAAAGTAAGTTCAGCCGTTCCGGGACGTTCAGCGATTTCGTGATTACGCTTCCAGTGATGGGGGTTGCTTCTTTCAAGTTCGCTTCTCCTGTGTGTTCCGGCGGCGTGGCGAGGGTCATCGCGCAGCGAAAGCCCTCAGTTCTTCCGTTGCGCACGCCGCGCCGCCAGAGATCGTTTAGCTCTCGGATGAGTAAAGCTGAATATACTTCGCCGTTCCATTCATGTTGATCTTGAGCGTGCCGGCCGCAGTCGCCGCATTAGTTCCGAGGAACCAGTTCGTTCCCGGATCACTGAGATCGAACAGATAGTTTGAGTATGCAGAGATGCGAATCGCCGAGTTGATCTTAAGCGTCGAGATCGTGTTATAGATTACGACTCCGTCGATGTTCGCGCCTGTCGCCGTCCCGACCGATGCGCCGCAGTCGGCCCAGACGCAAGCAACGGGAGCGGTGACAGCTTGAGCCGCCGATAGATCGAGCTGGCCGAGAACGCCGCACGAAACCTCGGCTGTCCCGGTGTGATGGCCCTGGATCGTGAGTTTGCCTTGCACGCCGTAGAGATACGACTGGCCGGTTACGGTTGTCCCGGCGGTGATCGTTGTGTTCCCACGAATGGCAACCAGGCTTCCCGAAACGGATGTCGAGCCCTGATAGCCGAGGCCGACTTCGGAATCGATGAGACGGAAGGAACTTCCTAGCGCGGAGTCCATCAGAGTGACGCTGGTTGTGAAGAGACGATCGGACTGCGCGCCGCCGGTGTTCTTAGTGACCTGTGCCGCTAACGCTTGAACGCTTCCCGCTAGACTCATTAGTCACGCTCCCTCAAAAGTGTGGCGGGCAGATTCGCCGCTGCCCGCGCCGGCGTTGTTAGGTTCTCTCGTTTAGGCTTCGGTCGGCGTTGCAGCTACCCCGCCGATCATGTACCACACCGCGTCAAAGGCTTGCAACGTGACACCCGCGCCAACTGTGCCGAAGGTGATGGTATCCGCTGCCGGTGAGATGCCATCGGCCGAAGTCTTGACGGTATGAGCGTTCGCCGAACCGGATACGATTTTCAAGACAACGCCGTCATCTCCGATTCCCGGCGGCCCGGCGACAGGTTGAACCAGCGTCGCCGCAACCACACCACCACCGTTCAAAATGCACATTCCCGCGTTTTTGTTGATTGCCAGGCCAGCGCCCGATGCGCCATAAGCGATGATCTGCGGTGCTTGTGAGTTTCCACCGATAGCCGGCGGTGGTACGCCGTTCCAGGTATTCGTCACAGCGTCGTAGGTGAGCTCCTGTGCCGAACTGTCGCCCGCAGTCGCGTTGGGTTGTTGAAGTCCGGGACAGTTTCCCGATGACACGGTGAATGGTCCACCGCTCACCGGTTGCTGTAGGATGAGGCGCAGCTTTTGATTATCGACCGCGCCTGTGAAATAAAACTGTGTGTTCGCCGCGAGGACGAACCGAAGTTCCGCGATTCCTGAGACGTTGATCGTTTGCACGGCCATATGCTGCCCCCTTCCGCTCTTGCGGATTGTGGATTAACCGTTACCGGAACGATGCTCCTTTGCCCGGGTAATCGGGTTCTTCTTCCTGTGAGCTAAGCGGGGGTTTGCATGTAACTCCGACTTCATCTTGCTCTTCTGGTCCTCACTGAGCGGCGAAACTTTCGACAAAAGATACCGCGTCTGTTTCGGCGTCCAGGGCATTCAACCTCTCTGTTACGCGGCCGCTTTCCGCAGCTTCTTTACGCCGGCCGGCGTGTATCTGCATGTCTCAATCGTGGCCGCGCCTTCGTTTCGGCTAAAGTGATTCGAGAAATCTTCGGCCGTAACGAATGTCTCTCCGCAGTCCTCGCATGGATAACCGCGGGTTTCGCCCTTCACTTCTTTCGGCATCGTCGTCTTCTCCTGTGAACTTCCCGATTAGCGTGTCTGGTCGGCGATCGCCTTCATCAGTCGATCGGCCTCGAATTTCGTGAACTTCATACCACGAATGAAACCAAGGAATCCACCGACGGTCCCGGTGAACGCGGCCGGTCCCGCTTTATCTTGCGCCAGGGCGGCGAACGGTGCCTCGGCCTCGGCTTCGTTTCCGAGATCTTGATTGCCCGGTTGCTGCGCGAGAGTCTTCTTCGCATAAAAGCTCGCGAGCTCAAGATGCTCGATGCACTTGTACATCAGGCCGCCTTCGGAATAAGCCTCGCCGACGATCTCGCGAACGATCGAGAGATGCGTGTCGAAGTTCGAGGCGAGTCGCTTCGCCTTCTGCATCCCGCGTGAGTTCAGTTTGTGGACTTCAAATGCTGGATCCATAGTCTGTTTTCTCCTGTGTGTGATTTTGCTTCGGGGGGATGACTTCCGCTTCATCACTTAGCGTCGTACCACCAACAGTACGAGTCGGGCTCAACTTTCACGAGGCCCTGTGAGTTCCTTCGGCCCTTCAACTCCGGATCCCGCATAATGTGTTCACCGTCACAGTACCCGGATTCCCGCAAGCCGCGGCGGAAGTGCTCGCAATTATCACACCGCCGCGGCGGTTCCGATTCCCGCGCCGTCACAAAGCCAGTTGCGGCACTGCCGGCGTCCTTCTGAGAAGCCAACTTCGTTACTCCTGCATCGCCGGCATTCCCGGCGGCGAGGATCCCGTCGCGGGCGCGGATTCGCCCTCTTCTTCGCCTTCGGGCTCTTCGTCTTCCATGCCCTCGGCGCCGTGCGCCTTCATCGAGTGATGATGCGCGGACTCAAGATCGTGACCGTGCGACGAGTGTTTGTGTCCGTCTTCGTGATGCGAGTGAACGGAATACTCTTCGCCTTCGTCTTCGGTCTTCTCGATCTCGGTCTTGTGTGCAGGTCCGTGCGCCTTCACGACTTCCTCGATCGGCTCTTCTTCGCCTTCGCGGCCTTTCTCGCTGGCCGGCTCTGCCTTCGCCTTCTTTTCCTTCGGCGGCTCGTGGCCGCGGCTTCGATCGTACGTGCGGCCGATCTCCTGATTCTCGAAGCGCTTCCCATCTTTTGCGGTGTACGCCATTCGATTACCCCTCAGTTCTGCGTCGGCGGTGCGGATGCTGTCGGCGCGGAAGTTTCTGGTTTCTTTTGCTTTTCGGCTGCGAGTTCCGCGAGTTGCTTGCGGCGGTCCGAGACGATTTGTTGCCAGGTCTTCCGGCCGCCAAGAGTACCCGTCGGATGAGCGCGAGGTTGTGCGGTGCCAGCATCAAGGCTATGAGCGGCGACGCGAGGTTGCAAGAGTTGAAGTTCGAGACGTTCCGCGCGGCCTTTGAAGTAGTCACGTTGAGCACGGGCTTCCTCTAAATCTGCGCGCAACTGTAACACTAAGCGGCCAGTGAACAAAGTCTCAAAGAAATCGCGGATGCGATTTGCCAAGGGGCGGCTCGGCTGAACGATCTCGAACTCATCGCTCATGGCCGAAACCTCGGTTTGATCGGTTTGAACTTGCGTTGCTTCGCCATGTGATGTTGTAAGCTGAACATTCGCTGAGCCATCGGATCCTGGATCTTTTCCAGGCGCTCATGGTACACGACTTCGCCAGTCTTCGGTCGCGGTTTTGCTTCCGAGAGCACAGTGTAGCGCGCACCGTCGTATACGTCATCCTCGACGGCGCCCTCGACCTTGAGCACGTCTTCGGGATTGTCCTCATCGCGGGTGACGACTTCGAGTGCGCTGATGAGCCCAGGACAGTTGTCTAGGATGACGAGCTCGTCATTCTCTAGCGCGTTGTACATATAGACGGCGCCATCGACGCGGCGATTGTTGGCCGGCTCGCACATCGGGAAGCCCAGGGGTTTGAAGTAGAGCCCCATCTGAATACCGATCGTCTTCGAGGGATCCTTGTCGCCGCTGCGCGCGAATCGTTCGGGCGAAAGATAGACGTGTTTGAGAGTTGCCCGCTCTTCTTTCGGCGTCGCGTCCACAATGAGATTGCAAAGCTCGTCGTAGCTTTTCTCGTTCTCGATGAGCTCGCGGTAGATCACGGTGACTTGCCGCCAAGGCGCGCCGACGAACTTCCGCACGCGCGCCTTCGTTGCCCAAAACACCGCGGACCAGTGAGCAAGCCCCCAATCGATGCCGATCCATCGTGGTTGCCAGTCCTGCCATTCAATAAGCTCGTTGTCGTCCGGAAGCCTGAGAACATGCCGATCTTGCGCGAAGTTCGAGAAATACGTGCCGGCAATCGACTTGAGATCCCCGTACAGAGCTTTCGCGCGCAGCGCTGGCGCGAGCTTCATCAGCTTGTTGATGTAATCCGGATCTTTCTCAAGCTGCGCCGGGTTATCGACGACGGTCGAGTGGACGAAGTAATAGTCTGCGGGATCGTAAACGCAAATGAACGCCTCGCCTTTGATGAACACGACGCGCTTCCGGATCTCTTCGAGCGCGAGCATCTTCTTGTCAGTGATCGGCGAGTACCACTTGCCTTCGTGCTCTTCGATGTCCTTGCCCATCTGTGACACGGGCTTCTTGTCGATCCAGAGCTTCTTGATCCAGCCGTAGCCTGGTCCCATCGGGTTTGTCGCGCCGCCCATGCGAGGAACCGGCCACTCGCCGCGGATGTTCGGCCGGCATCCTTTGTTGATTCTGTTGCGCGAGCCGAGGAACGAGAAGGCGTCATAGCTCCACTGGCCGAGCTCGTCGATCCCGATGAAACAGAACGCGGACGAGAGATACTTCGCGAGGTCTTTCTCGCTGCCTGATTTGCAATGGCCGAAAAACGTGTGGGAGCCGTTCGGATATGTCGCGATGTGCTTCGAGTCGTTGTAGCGATAGAGAGACGGCGGAAGCGTGTTCTTGAGGTCGAGGATGAGCCCCTTCTCTAGTTCGGGGAAGTTCTTGCGGAGCAACAGGCAATCCGAGCCAGGGAACTCTAGCGCCAGGTAGACGGCCTCGCCTAACAGGAATGCCGACTTGCCGGATCCGTTTCCGCCGATCGCCAGGAGATCGATCGCTGGCGAAGTATGGAGCTCGTTCTGTTTCGGCCAGGGATTATAGAAGCTCGCGGTATTCAGCCGCGAAAGATCGACTTGTGGCACACCCATTAGAGGCCCGGCGGTTTCGCCAGGTTGAAGATCTTCGCGACGAACTGGTTGCCGCAGTAGAACTCGATGACGTCATCCGGCATGGTCTTCTCGGATTTGAGCGGGATCCCGCCGAGCGTCATCGGATATTCGCGCAGCGGTTTTCCTTCGAGCGCCAGCTTGCCGTCCACAGGACCGACGCTGGTCGCCGCGTTCTGCACGCAAATGCGCTGGATCGGATGACACTGAGCCCGATCTGGACGATCCTGTAACTGGCGCGTGAGCTCAGTGAGGATCTTCCGAACGTGGATCGGCGCGATAAATCCTTGCATCGCATCGAGAGTGATCGGCTCGAAGCTCACAGGATGTCGCCAGGAACCAGGCCGGCAAGTTGGATCTTCGCGTTCGTCATAATCATCACACGAGCGGTTTGAAGTCCGAGAAGGTAGCCGGCGGCGACGTCGTCATTGATGCCGCTCGCGCCCATTCCCTTGAGCGCCTGGTCGCCGACCTCATGCAGTTCGGAGAGCTGAGCGCGTCGCTGGAAGTCCGTGATTGCCTTCACGCTATCGACTGCCGATTCGATGAACATCGCCGCGGGGATTTGCATGGTAGCTCCTACTCGAAGAGTTTGCCTGTCTCTGGCGCTTCACGTTTCAATCGCGCCGCCCTCTGTTTCTTTGATTCAGCGGGCGCATCGTGCTCTAAGCAGCGACCGGCGCGTACATCATCCACGCGATGCTTCGTCAGTCGTCCGCACCGATTGCACCATTTCAAAACTGATTCGGTCCCGCGTGGATAATGTTCAGCCGTCATCTTACGCCTAGTAGCTCGCGAACGCGCGCGGATATGGTACGCCGAGCGGGATCCGATCGCCGAGGAACGAACAGAGCTCCCACCATCCGGCGCCGGCGTCATCCTGGTTCGGCCAGCCGAAGTCCATGTCCATCACGAGAAGATCGTCCGGGCGCCCTTTGAAGTATTCCAGCACGGCCGCATTGTGCGATCGGTAGCGCGCGAGCATCTTCTCGGCGTTGAAGTCAGGGCTTCCGTACAAGATCGTGTGGATCCGGTGCGTGAAGGGATCGCCGTCCCACTGGCCGCGGAAGGGATTGAACGCGGGATCCCAATGCTTCCGCACCGTCTCGATCCAGCCGTCTTCCGATCGCTTCGTGAGAATGAACTTCGAGCCAGGATAAGCGCGGTCGAGCTTCTGGTACAGGAGCGTGATCGGCAGATCACAGAGCGCGTAACTCTTCTCAAGCGTGAGCGATCGGCCGAGTGTGTTCATCTCTCGCCAGATCGCCTTCGCCCAATGTGCCGACTTCCAGTGAGCGGAGTCGTAGCCGAGGATCTTGAGCGCGTGATGTAGCGACGTCGTGGCCGTCTTGTGCATCCCGATCCCGAAGACCCGCGTCGGGACTGGCCTGAGTTCGATAGGCGAGGGATCGAAGTTGCGATAGACGGTTCCGCATCCGAAGTTGCCGAAGTTCGCGATCGTCTCGTTGCCTTCGACGATTTCATCGTCACAGTTCGAGCCGCCGTTCTTCGCGTGGGGATAGTCGCGAAATCTCATCTTGTCGTTGTGGAGCACGACTTCTAAGAATTGCCGCGGGATCTCTGCCGGCGTGTAGCCGAGACGCCGCAACCGGAAGTTGAAGTCTTTGTCATCGGGCCCCCAGGTTTCATACTTCCCTTCGTTGTAACCGCCGGCGTTGACGAAGGCATGTTTGCTCACGGCAATCCGGCCGTTGCATCCTTTCGGATACCGGATCTCCGACGGCTGGTTGCGGTTTGCCCACAAGAAGACGTTCGGATCTGCGGCGAACTTCTCGGCAACGTACTTAGCGAAGCCTGGTCCGGTGTAGTTATCCGCATCGAGATTCACGAGGATGTCGCCGCCTTCCAGGATCCCCAGACGGTGCGCCATGTTTTTTGCGTGCGCCATCTTGAACCCCTTCTGGTCCGGGAAGCGATAGAGCACGAGCCGGCCGGCCAGGATCGACCGCATGTGATGGGTGAGCACGTAGCTTATGAGATCGTCCGGGCTCCCATAGTCCAGGAGTACGAACTTGCAATCTCGGAAGTCGGCGTTGTCTACGATGTTTTTCGGAAGGGTGAGGCGAATGTGCTGGTTGCGGCCTCGACAGGTAATACAAAAGACGATCATGGCGCGGGATCTCCTGGGAGTGGAGCTGCTTCGGCGGGTTGCATCGCGCGCTTCATTTGCGACCACGGCGGCCGATTGTCGCCGTTTATGATGACGACCGAGAATTGCGGTCCGGTGTTCTCGGCTTCCTTCACGTAGAGCCCGCGAATCTTCATGGCTTTCTCTAAGCCGTCGTCGCGAGCTCGCCAGTCCACGACGTTCACGGTGAGCAATTTGCGCTGGCCGCGCTGTGTGTACGGGAAGAACTCGGTCTTTTCGGCGTTCATCAGCGGGAGTAGGTAATTATCAATCAGGACGTCATCGGTTAGGCCGTGCTCGGCCAGGAGTTCGGGAGCGGCTTTTCGGATCTGTTCGAGAGCTTGGTGTCCCGCCTGGTTGGCCCTGTGTTTGGTATATCCGGACTTCCTGGCGGCCTCGGCTAGGGATTTGCCGAGGACCAGTTGCTTGACGAACTTCACCCGGCGCGGAGTGAGCGGTCTTCGCTTCTTGCGTGCGCCGGGCTTCGAGCGCTTTCGTGCCACGAGTTAGCCCCTTAGCTTTCGGATGCGCGCTTGTGCGGGATCTTGACGACGCGAGATCCAGCGCCGGGTTGAAGTGCTTCGCTGCCGGCGATCCCGACTGGGGTTCCAGGTTGAGAAGGCGGTTCGAGTCCTTCGGTGCCTTCTGGTTTCGGTTCCGCCGGTGCCGGCACATCGGGAAGCGCGAGGTTCTGTTCGTTTGCCCACGCACTGAGTTGTGCGAGCCGGGCGGCGGATTTGTTGGCGTCTGCGGTGATCGTGGCGATGTTCTTGTTCGCTTGAGCGAGCTGAGTCGCGAGCATGGCGTTAGAGCGCTGGCACGCGACGAAGTTAAGATGAAGTTTGCCGTACTCGTAGACGACTTGATCTACTTCCATTTCGAGAGCCTCCTGTGTGTGCTTCTGATTGCTCAATAGCCGCAAGGCCATCGAATGTACGACTTCTTGTTCGGAGCGTGGCCCAGGTCGGTGACGCTTGACCCGGTATGTCTTGCGCTCTGGCATTCTACTACTGGCAAACCAATCCTTCGATGATGGTATCGGCGGCCGTGAGAGTGCCGTTATAGGTGAGGGTGACCGATGTCGCACTCGGCGTACCTACGACAACTGAGGTCAGCAACGAGGCATCCGTACCTGTCGTGCTCGTCACATAACAATTAAGCGGTGCGACTAGGAACGGAGTCGGAAACGTGACCGTAACGACCGAGCCGGAACTTGAGCTCCCGGCGAGGGTGATTGAGAAGGTCATGCTGTGCGAATCGCCGGCAGCTGCCGTTACATTGGTTCCGCTGCCCCATCCGCTTGTGAGAGCGATATTCGTCGTCGTTTGCGCGATTCCAGTCGCCGATTGCGAACCGAAGAAGTTCATCGTGCCCGAATACAATCCGGTCGTCGCTGGCGCGCATGAACCGAAAGCTGATTGGCATGTCTGGAAATAATTTCCGCCGAGATCGTAGACATTACCTGCACCGCTGCCGCCCGATTGCACGAAAACTTTGTGTGAATTTCCGCCATTGACAAAGCTGTCGCGGAAGGTCATCACGCAACCACCCTTGACGTCGATGCCATCGTAATCGGCACCGCCGTATGGCGAAATGCTCATAGCGTTGAACTCTAGATAGCTTGTGCCATCACACGACAGGACGGGACCGCCATAGAGAGAACCGCCGCTAAACCGTACCCATGCGCCGGTAAAGACATGGCAGGGTGGAGAATCGCATTCGTCACCAACATGATTTTTGACTTCGATTGGATTGGCTGCTTCGCTCAAATTGGTAGCGAAGCCGCCCCCGATCCATTCATCCGACTGATTGGAATTGCCGAAATAGTTCGAACTGTAACTCGCGCTGCTATGGTCGCTACGCGATGAGAATCCGGTTCCGCCAGTAATGAAATTTTCTTCGATCGTAGACCCAGTTGTTGCGATATACGATTCAAGCAGCGGAGAAGCTTGAGAAGTTTTCCAGGCCGGTCCGAACATAATGATGCGCTTTACATGAATGTCCCTGCCATTCGAGGCGCTAACGAAACCGCAACAAGTTGAGTTCACAAATCCTGGCACTGCCCCGCCGATTCCATCGACAACAAAATCTGAGATGGTGTAATCGTTATAGGAGTACTCGAAAACTAGCCCACTCGTTGTACCGGCCTCGGTGAAATCAGGACCGGGATAGAACTTAGTTCCAGATCCCGAGCCGATAAAACTTATTCCTGTATCACCCTGTGTACCAGCCGTGATGTTAAGCACCGCCGAATTGACCTTGTAGTTTCCCGGTCCCGTACGAATCACAACACGATATGGAAAGTTTGGACTCACACTCGAAGCGATGATTCCGTTCACCGCTGTAAGAGCTAAGGCATAAGCCTGTGCTGCGGCAAAAACTGAAGTTTGATCTGCGGTATACCAGGCACAGGAACCAGGATTGATCGTACTGGGAACCGTGCCTGAGATCGTAATGCTCGATGGAGAACCGACTGCGGTGATCGTGCCGATGCCATTGCCAGAAGAGATCGCTGAGGCGTGCGAACTTGTATTCGCCCCGTAAATCTTTTTTCCGATGTCGGCCGAAGTCCACGGTGCATCTGTCGCATCGGTGACGGTCGAGCTGCTGGCTGTCCATACACACGAGCCACTCGCTCTCAAGTCAGGATTTGCCTGAAAGCAATTCGTCTGACTGCCGCAGTTCTCCGAGACATAAACGTCATTCATGTTCGGCGCGACTTGCTGCGATGGCACGCCAGCACCGGAACCGCCGACCGCAGTCCATGTACAGGACGTCCCTGCAACGGTTGAATAGTAAAGCGTCGAGTTGTCCATCGCGTAATACTGCTGTCCGGTTGACGAACAAAATGTCGGCCGATTCGCTAGAAGACCAATGTTCGGTGGCTGGGGATATACTTGGGCACGCGCGGTGAGCGGAAGGCAAAGCAGAAAAACCAGAAAAAGAAAGATGCGTTTCATCAACGCACCATGATTCCGGCGGCGCATTTCGGAGTTGTCCCGCCAGTTGAGGCCATCTTCGCTCTCACGAATTGATAATTCACATTCGAGAGCGAGCGCGACTCGCCGGCCGTGTTCGTGCTTTGATCGATCGTCGTATAGGCCGAATCTTGATCGATGTCCGCGCCTTGCAAGAGCGCAGTCACAGTCGATGGTGAGCCGGTGTACTCCGTGAACCAAGTGATGCCGCGTTGCGTGTTTTCCGATCCCGATCCGGATTGTACGGAGAACTGCAAACCGGCGGCCGCCGTCCCAGGAAGGGCTTCCATGGTCACTGGAACCGGAACACTTGCTTGACCGGCATCCGGAGTCGTCGCGATCGTATTGCTCGTGAGTGCGAACGTCACAGTGCCGACGCCGGTTTGCGAGTTGATCGAAACGGAAGCGAGCGCGACGTTCGAGACATTGAAGTTCGGCGCGCCGCTCGAAGTTACCGTCTGAGTGCCGCGCACAGAGATGAGAGATCCGACCGCGGGGATATTACCCTCGACCATTTGCACGCCGAGAGTTGCGACGTTTGAGCCGTTGATCGCAACGCTCGTCACGAGCATCCGAGCCGTCGGCCCGCTTGGTGCTGTACCGAACGAATAGCCGGGAGTTCCCGGCAAAAGCATCGGCGGGGTACCGTCGAGCGGTGAAACGATGTATGCGGGCATTCGATCAACCTCTCGCGCGAAAGTGTAGTTCGGAATGCCGCAAAGCGTCAATCGGTTTCCTTAG